>Ga0315914_1006225_pt1 | contig 16995 bp, 9 predicted proteins | sample MpolenodulesMG_FD_203920 | JGI IMG/M metagenome (GOLD analysis project Ga0315914, IMG submission 203920) | Medicago polymorpha root nodule microbial communities from Los Angeles, California, United States - elongated nodules | ecosystem: Host-associated > Plants > Roots > Nodule | place: USA...
AATTCAACTTTGATCTAGTGTTGTGTGAATTGAAAAAATAGAGTGTGTGGGTCCCGCATAAAATAGAACACACACATTAGTAGTGTTTAAATAGTGGTATTTAATTTTAAACACCTGAAAATGATGAAAATAATAATAATTATTATTGTTTATTCATGAATATCACTTTTTCAACTGAATTTACTATCTCTCCTTCATTAGTTTGTTTCAGCTAATCTTGTGGGTTTGTTTCTTTTTGAACTTATCCGATTAGTTTGTTACCTGAGCTGACTGTGGGTTGCTTAAATTTGACTTAATTCTTAAGTTTCTCCAAATTAATTACAAACTCTCCCTATAAAAGGAGAGCTCACCTAGTTTCAAAATTACACCAAAGAGTTTCATTGAGTTGTCGAGAACTCTTTCTCTCTTCTCCCCTTCTTTACTTATGTTGACGAGTCTTTCTTCTCTCCATCACATTTTTCTGTTTCCTTCGGAATTAAGAGTGACCATAGTCCCTTTTCGATTTAATGTCCCTTTGAAATTAAGAATGGTCTTAAGTTCGTAGTCCCTTCAATATTTTTATGTCCTTCGGAATAAATAATAATTTAAGATCATAGTCCCTTTTTCGGTATAATGTCTCTTCAAAATTATGAATGATCTTAAAATATAGTCTTCGATTCTTGAAGAAGTTAGACGTTAGAATGGTGTAAAACCATATTTGAGTGGTCTCTGCACTATAATAGAGTGGTAATAGTATCTAATTAAAGTGGTTTCAATATTAAAAGAATGGTCTTGGTACCATATTGGAGGCGTAATTCTCGAACGGTTCTCTACAGTGCAGTAGTTAATCGAACAGTTGTAGTTGAACTTGTTTTATCCTGGAGGCGGCATGGTTGATAGCCTGTGTTGCACGATTTTGGACAGTGTCACGAAACGTCTTAAAGAGAGCGACCTGGTCATGACTCAACCTAATAACAACTTCGGTAGATAATAGAATTTGGACATTCAAATACAACAATTTGAAAATCCAAAAACAACAGTAATGTTTTTTGATAAGTTAATTCAAGTAACTTATATCTTTAAGTTTATAGCTTATCATTTTCAATTTGCAGTAATTTTCTTTAGGAGACAAAGGGTATAATTGACAAATGATATAATTGACAAATCATACCTTTAAAATACCAAAAAGACAATTAAATAGGAACGAAAAAATCACTCTAAAAAAACACTTAAAAAGGAACGGAGGGAGTATATCTTTCTATATATGTAAATGTAATTTTCATTTTCTTAGAAATTCACTTGTAGGTTGTTCTTCACAAATCTAAGTCATCGAATTTTAATGGTAAAAGAAACATTTGTGTATGGGTGTACCATAAAGACATCTAAAAACTATGTACCTATTACATTTCTTTTTTCCTTCAGAAATTTCATCCATCGGCGGTGTAGTGGCAATAGACCAAAAATGTATATCTCAAATATTTTATGAATTGTCAAGAAGTCTACTTAAAAGGAGCACACATGTCCAATAGCAAGATGTCGAGAACAATAGAGATTTCACATCGGCAGAATGGACGACACATCGCAAAAAACTATCTTCAATTTCATCTCAGAAAACTAATAGGCCTATAGATAATAATTCTAGAGCACCGACGTGCTCTTCTAGCAACATGAGACGTATTCAAATCAAATAAGCACCACCACTAATTTCGGATTTTGTTTCCATAACAAATCAGTAACAATCATGATGATCACTGCAACGAAAATAACAACTAAGTGGATCGAACTCACTTTGAGTTCCAATATAAATATGAACACACACTTAAACTACTCACATACTTGCATTTTGCCTACATAATGCATGCTTTACCTTGGTATCAGTCTATTTTACAAGTACATCCCGCTTATTTGGAGAAGGAGCCTACGGCCCTAAGCGAGGAGCATTGATCAACATTTAGCCTGAAGATCATATAACCAATTCATCCGTATAATCTTATTTAAAACCTGTATAACATTAAATTAAATATGGGTCATTCTCCTAGTTCAAAATTGAATATTGATTCGCCATATTGTGTTTGCAGTAGTCTAACATTTCACAACCTTTTATAAATTAAATTGGAAAAAGTGTTATTTTAGAGATTAAATAAACGAAGACCAAGAATAATAAATTAAGTTTGCATTGGAGGCATGAATGGTGATAGAAAACCCATGAAGCAAGTTATCAATAAAATTAAAAAATAAGGGCCAAGTCAGTACATTTATATTTATTAAGAAAAAAGGTTTTGGAATTGCAAATGGAAATGAAGCAGGTCTTCTACTCTCCTCTGAGAAGGAATCTGGGCAGAGAGAAGGTTTTGTTCTTTGAATTAGTTAGGACAAAGGGTAGGGAAACCAAAGAAAATAGGTCTGCAAATTCTGGAGAAAAAGGACTCACTGCCCTTGATAGATTAGATTAGATTCTCGTGTTCGTAGCACCCTCGCTTGCACCACTCAGTCACTGCTTGCTTCGAGTTACTACATGGGTCTCAAGTAAATTAAAAAAATAAAAATAAAATTAGTAAAAAATTCATAAGGTTTTATTTTTAGGGGAAAAAAATTCATAAGGGTCTTGCTTTTTGCTAAGCTTGTCTCTTTCTCTGTTTTTTAATACACTACCAAGTCAGGCTTCCACGTGCTCCTGGAAAGTCTCCCACACCCACTTCCCTATTCCACTACCCTACACATTTTCCACTTTATTTTTAATGCTATTTGTACTACTTATTTATAATAAAACTTTTGTTAGAAGACACATTTTATGAAGATATGTTTTAGTAAGTTATTCTATGAGCATTTGTTAAAAGACACAAACTAATTTTTATGAAGGTGTTTTTTAGCAAAGTTATAACTAAAAAGTGGAAATCACACCTTGAGATATGAGTTGCTAAAAGACACCTTCATGGGTGCCTTCTAACAAAAAAAACTCATAAATAAAAATACAGTATATCTTTAGAATTGTAGTTAAATAATTCATTTTTAAAGTATTTTATAAAAGTACATTTATTTTGTCAAAAAAAAAGTTGCTTATATTTAAAACAATTTGTGAAAGATAACTTAGAAATAATAACATTAAATAAAACCGAAATAATCACAAGTTCCTCTAAAAAAAATTACAAGTTGCTTACTTTTAAAACCATCAAGTAGAAATTTAGTGTTGCTTTTGATGAAATAAATAAATAAATTTAGTGTTGCTTAAAATAGCACCTCTCACAATAGTCGGTATCTAGACATTGGTCGAACAAGGCTGTGGGAGATTAGTCACACACCCACACCCCAACCCCAACCCCAACCCCATTGTCACGCTACACAACTAAAAACATAAGTGAGTGTAAATTTAATAATTCTCATTAAAAATTATGAAAAATACTAACATATGCGTTAAGGAAATATAAGTTAAGGAACTTCTTAAAAAATATGTTAAAGAATTATATATAATAAATATATTTGAAAAATCCTGTATTCAAATTCTTCAAGTAAATCTTTTATTATGAATTAAGGAACTTCTTAAAAAAAACATATGTGTTTAAGGTAAAAGATATTATGACACCTTAAACAATTGATGAGGAGTTCGATCCATCAATTACGAGTACAAAATAAATTCGATTTATTTTATAAATTTAATATTTTAAGATTTTAGGTTAAAGATGTAGTGTCTTTTAAATAATTGAAACAAGATTAACATTAACATTATGGACATATAATATTGAATTAGTATTACTATTAATAATTTTCTTATTTATATTTTTGTTTGTCTTTCCATCTTTCCTCAATTACACCCTCTGACCATATGTTCCCTCCCTAAGTTGTTTGCTTCTTTATCAAATCTAATCTGCGTCTCTTCTTTGTCTCTCTCACTTCCTTTTGAGTTTGTGTTGTGTAAAAAGCAAATCACATTACACAAAGATAGATAACAGGGCTAAACTAGCTAAAAGGCATTCAAGACAGTCCCTAAACAAAGTACAACACAATCTATTACATAAAGCAAAATCTACCTATCTCATCAACCAAACCAAACATACAAGATATTATTTTAGATTTGGATGATTCACATCCTCCACATGGAAGCTATGAAAGGAGTAGGAGTAAATAATGGAAGAGTTAACATTGGTGTTGAAGATGATTCCATTGATGGCATGCAATGCATTGATCATCCTTACAGAAACAACCCTGGTGGGATCTGTGCCTTTTGTCTTCAAGAAAAACTTGGCAAACTTGTTTCTTCTTCTTTCCCTCTTCCTATTCATGCTGTTTCATCTTCTTCTTCTTCACCTTCTTTCAGATCCGATATTGCACCTTCTTCATCTTCCACTTCCACTACTCGTCATTGTCCTTCTTCTTCTTCCATCAACACTGTCTCAGCCACAACTGCTGTAACTTCATCTTCTTCTCTCTCACTCTCTGTTTGTCCTACAAAAAATGAAAATCATGGTAAACATTACCACCATGAATACTATTCTAGAAAAACTCGTATTCCTTTTCTCTTAGCCAAGAGAAAGAAGAAGAAAACCTCTGTTTCCTCATCTGTTTCTGGTTCTGCTACGTCGTCTAATATCATCCTGAAACGTAGCAAATCAACTGCAACACCAAGAAGAGGTAGTAACTCTATGGTTGATGGGGATGATGAATATTTTAGTCCAAGAAAAAGAAATGGTTTTTGGTCTTTTCTATATCATTCTTCAAAATCTTCAGCTTCTTCTTCTTCCAAGAGTTTGAATTCCAAGAGCTTTAATAATGCTACTGCTTCAGCAAAGCTTAAGGAAAAGTGTTGTTCAGGTTCTTCTTTAGGAAGAAGGAACGACATTGTTATTGTTGAAGAAGAAGAAGATAACAGTCCTAATAGCAGTAACAACAACAACAACAACACAGGTTCTTTTGAACGTAAAGTTTCAAGATCTAGATCTGTTGGATGTGGTAGCAGAAGCTTCTCTGGTGATTTCTTTGAAAGAATTTCAACTGGGTTTGGAGATTGTACTCTAAGAAGAGTTGAATCTCAACGTGAAGGTAAACCAAAGGGTGTAGTTGCTAGTTCTAATGGTATTGCTTCTGTTAACCGTGCTCAAGACCACCAACATCACCATTGCATGAAAGAGAGAGTACTTAGAAGATGTGGAGGAATATTCAGTGGCTTCATGATGACTTCATCTTCATCTTCAAATTCATCTACTTCATCGTATTGGGTTTCTTCAAATTCTGCTGATGATGCTGTGAATGGAGGAGGAAAACAAGGTTCTGTAACAGTTTCTCAAAACCGTGGTGGAAAGAGTTGGGGTTGGGCTTTTGCAAGTCCTATGAGAGCTTTTAGTAGCAAAGGATCTTCTAAAGAGAATCATCAGAATAATAGAAGAGATATTATTAGAGATGCTAATGATAATAATAAGAATGCTACACCAAATTTATCTGCTATGCCATCTTTGCTTTCTGCTAGAGGATGATTGATTACAGAACAAGGTTGGTAAAGAATAAAAGGAGATTTAACATTCGGTTTATTATACACATTAATTAGTGTGAAGTTAATTAATTACTGTCTATTGTTATTACTTCTACTATGTTTATCTTGTGGGTTTGTCTTAATTAAATCATAACTTTCTAGTAACTCTTCTAAGTTCTAGCTAGCTAGCTCTTTCAGTTTTGTGGATACTTGCTTCTTGTTAATATTCAGGTTTTTTGTGTTATGATTGTGAAGTTCTGAGTATGAGCTAGAGAGTAGAGTCTTCAGTGTTCAGAACTCAGAAGTCCTCTATGGCATAATGGTACTCTTTTTTTTTTTTTTTTAGATGGGGGAGTGGAGAAGAAGAAAATCTCGATGCATTCTCTGTCATCACGTGGCTTGTCTTAATTACTATGACATTGGTTGTAGTATTTTTTTGTAGCTACCTTATTGTAATGCACACTATGGTGGTGTACCTGTGTTATGCCAAAGAAATGTAATTTTCAATTTTTCTAATGTCACTATTCACATGCATACACATGTTTGGGTAGTGTAGAGACAATACGGAGTACCTACATAGAATCACTTTTGGCTTGTATCATTGAGTTTATATGCAATTTAATAAGTTGTTGATGATACATTACCTTTCTTATTAAATAACTTATGATTATTTATGTTTTATTGTTGGTTAGTTTTGGAAATATCCAAACTCTTTTGAAAGGTTTGCAATGTGTTGTTTAACTAGTCAAATTTAGCAACATGGTGGTAGTGGTCCCCTTGATTGGCATTCAATGAGTAGATCCTGTACTAGCAATATAGAGTGTGGCATTTATTCAATGGTTCTCGTTTGCACCTAATCAGCAGTACTTGCAATTGTTAACGCAATCTCTCTAGTCTCCTCCATTCCATGTGCATAACTGGAGTGAAGGGTCCTGGACCCTGGTATATCATCATCAGCCTAAGAAATTCATCAAAATAAAAGTGTTTGGATCCCTTATCATTGGTGTATATCTAAAGAGAGAAAATTATCTCACTAATTCTAACAGCAATGTACAGCGGATTAGAATTTGAGCTAATTCCAACTCCAATTAAACTAATTTCTTTTTAGATTTTATCTTTATTCAATGCAGGACTTGTGTTTTTTAAATGCATCTAAAGCGTAGAACTACTTGTTTTAAGTCTCACTCGTATCTATAATTTGTGTGTGTGTTTGGTTCATTTGGATAGAATTGATTCTGACTGAATTGATTTATGTTTGGATACAATAATGTAGAATTGATTAAACGGAATAGATGTTGTTTGGATAGTTTTGATCAAAATTGTTTTTGAATGTATAATTACTAAAATGGATATAGCTAAATACAAATAAATGGACATAGTTGAATGTATACGTAGATCAATACTAATGCATATATATTATACGATCATTAAAAAAATTTTGACAAAATATTTGTTCTATGTATTTTATATTTTTCGATAAAAATATATTTAAGTTAATAATAATAGAATTAGTTGCCAAAAACGATAAAACATAGCGTAAAAGAAAAAATACAGTAAATCTGGATAGAAAAATCGTAAAGAAAAATCCAAAACTTTGTAACTCAAGACCATAAATATTTTTTGGGGCTAATTTGGTTCCTTAGATTTTTTGATTAAATTTGGTTCATCAAATTAAATACAAACCTAAAAGAAGGAGTCTTGATAAAGGACAATAAAGGAAAATAATGGATTGTAATAATTTTAAAATATAAAAATTTAATGGAAAATTGATTCTTGTAAACTCAAAAGTTAGGAATTGTAGCTTTAAGCAGAATTGCTCTTGGAGATGAGAATTGATTTTGAGAAGCTGAACCGAACATGTTTGAATTGCTAGCTTTCACTTTTAAAGCTACCAAAATTACTTCTGAAGGATGTATAAGCTGAAATAAATCATATACTTGATTTTTGACCAAATCATATATCATAACTAACAAAATAAATTTGGCAATACAAGGAGGAATAAAAACAATGTAGAGACCAATTCAGGAAATGACCACTCTAGTGTATGAGTAATCATGCTGACTTCTGCCACCATAAACTGTACACTCATTTGCAATTGTTTTGGATTGTTACTTTTTATTGTTAAAGATTATTCTTTTTTAATGACATTTACTTAATTTTTAACCGATGATTTAAATAAAAATGATATAATAGTTTAAATGAAAAGAAAAATTAATCCCAAAAGTTGAATGTATATAATTTATATATTGGTATAGAATAGATTATGCATTTTATAACCAAGTTAACATTGTAAAATACTACTGGAAGCTAACAGGAAATTAAAAGGAGAATAAAAATTTGGAATAATAATAATAAGTCAGGGAGATAAGGTAAGATTAGAGAGAATCATGATGAGGACACAACCTCTTGTTAAGGAAATGTGCAGAAATGCAATGAAGTGAGACAGATCAAAACTGCTGAAGGTACAAAGTTGATATCACTTGGTGGATGTGCATATTTAAGATGTACTGGACCACCAATCTTGTACTCTTAACCCACAGCCGCTCACTATTTTTATGTATCTTGTACTCTTTTGTTGAGTTTAATCCGTGATAAAGCTAATGACAGTAGCATCATTCCCTAAAGAAGAAAACCCAAAAAAAGCTAATGAAAGTAACATCATTTTTAGCTCACTCTAGTAATTTTGTTGATGATGATTGCCAACATTTATACGCAGAGGTAAGGGTTTAAACCTCGAACTCCTCAATTCTCCACATTTAAAATATGTGACTATCAACTATTATCCTTACGTTGTATCTATCAACATTTAAAATATGAGTCATAGTCATTATCTTTACGTTATAAGCTATTGACAACGCAAATACCAGACTATTAGGCACTCCAATGTCATGGGCCTACGGGCTTGACTTGGAAGCTTATTTAATTGAACCAACGGGCATTGCGACCAAGCTTCAATCACTTCGACGAAAAAATGTATAATTATTTGAGGACCCATTGGTCTACTACTTTTGTTATGTTTTCTGAAATTTGGGCTCAGCAATGGAACGTGGCTTTTCAGATCCTTCAGGTTGTAGGGTCTAACAATAGTTCTCTCTCACTCGGGGAGGTTTTTGTACAAAGTGACAAAAGCTTGGAAACTCTGAAAGGTGAATCATAATTGTAGGTGTGGATGAATTTGGATCAACGTAACCAACTCAAAAAAAAAAATTAAAATGAATCAATTAAGGTGATGGTTGGAGTTTACTGAGTACAAGTATTATCCAGTCCAAGACAACACGACAAAAGTAATCTTCCAATCCTGGCGTCATCTGTTAGGTGTGGACAGATTGATTCTATTTGCAAGATCCAACAAGGTAATTGTTCACGCTGCAAGTAGGGTTAACAAAATCACGGTGATCCATTGTAATTTTATAAAAACTACGCTTTATATCTTCGACAAAACCATTTAACCACCGTAATTTTGTTCGACCAAGCAATTCCAAATTATAATAGTACAATATAACTATATAGTTGATAAAAAGTTTATTTCAGTCACAACAAAGGTACATTAAAATATCTAAGGAAGAGTAAAATAGGGTTTGGCGACCCATATTGTCCAGATTGCAGTATAGTTTATAGAATTAAGTATTCATGTTTATAGAGATTGTCATCAAGCTATGACTGCGTCAATGACGGATCCATAAATTTTCACTTGCGGGGGCAAGATTTTATATGATATATTTATACAAAATTTTTAGCAATGCAAAATTGATAAAATAATAACATTATTATCATTGAGCAAAATACTTGACATTATAAACACTATACTGTTATATATTGGAAAAATAAAAGACTCATTAACATCTACAAATTAAAATTGTTATTTACGTGTATTTATATTTAAAAAGTATGATAAAAATCATTTAAAATTTCATCTCAAATGCATTTCCACATTTAATTTTATAAAATTCATAAAAAAATACTCTTTTTATAGTATAAATTTTCATTTAATGGGAGCAATCTATAAATTTAAGAGGGGGCAATAGCTAAAATATCGAAGATTTAACAAATAATATCAAAAAAGTAGTGGGGCAATTGCCCCCAATTTACATTATGTGCATTCGTGCCTGCATGGTTGCATCTTGTCGACCCGCACATAGTGATTTTTTTTTTATCTTGTAGATATGCATGATTGGATTGTTCACAATATAAAAGGTGTGAGTAAGCACTTCTCTGAAAATGGATAAACAAGGAAACATGTTGCTTCATTTATTAGACCTATAAAACTTTGGGACGTTATTATCTCATGAGAAACGCTAACAAGTGCCAGACACTTGTTAAGAGGTTTAAAGTATAAAGTACATATATACGACAGTGATCTTCATGTCATTTTCATGAGAAACGCTAACAAGTGCGAGACACTTGTTAGAGGTTTAAAGTATAAAGTACATATATATATGCGACAATGATCTTCATGTTACCACATGTTACTGTTGGGAAACTATAAAACACCCATACACACAAACACGACGATTTTCACAAGAAATTTCAAAAAAGTTAAAGAATTAAATATGATTGTGAGCTCATTGTTACTATCTTAGAAATTATGCATTAAACACATTGAAACAATAAAATGTAATTTTTTTACGTAAGATTTATCAATTATTTTTCATTTTGAATCAAAAATAAGTTTTATGTTAGGACATTTGTAAGCGTTACCCTTATTTCTTATATTTTTTTTTATCTTAAGACATTTGTTAGCACGACCTTTATTTCTTATGTTAGACCTTATAAACAAGTTTCTATCATAAATGCTCTTTGCCTCATCGAAAGGAAAGAATGACTTAACGTTATCGCGAGTATCTTCCATAGACGAGGGTGTTAAAAAAATGGGAGCAATACCCTTAAGTGACACAATAACCAGACAACACAAGTTTTAATAACTCATACCAATTTTGTTGATAGTTTCGTATCCCACGCTTCAACCTTTCTCGCGTAGATTATGAAATTAAAAAAATTGTTTGTTTTTGAAGGTGTATTTTAACATGTTTTTGAGGTATTTTACGCTTTAGCGAGTATGTAATCTAAAATCTATGAGACACACGAGAAATCGGTTGGATGAAAAAAGAAACGGTCAAATTCTTGGACTCTACTTGTGTACCATTAATGCAGAAATTTTAAAATTGTACCGTCACGTGTCACACTTGAATTGACCAATGTTAAAAAAATAAATTGCACGGTATAAGCCGAAATCCAAAAAAACCATATACCATTTTGAGGTTAAGTTTTGTTACTGGCTTTGAACAGAACTCAAATCTTCCTATTTCGGTGCAAACACTCTGATAAATAATCTTTGAATTCCTATTCAAATTTGGTACATATTCCTTGTTTGCAATTTCATTCATCTTTGCTACTTGCTACATTTATAATTTCTCACTTCATGATCAAACACAAGCTGAACCGGATCTTTATTGCCTCAAATGGTGAGGGCCATGGAGAAAGAAAAAAAATCTTGAGTAATGATTAGGGGTGGGTAAAAAAACCAAAAACTGAACTGAACTGAACCAAAAAAAAACTGAACTATTACTAACAGTTTTGAAACTGAACTAAAACAGTTTAGTTCAGTTCAAAACAGTTCAGTTCGATTCGAAACAGTTCAGTTCAGTTCGGAACAGTTCAGTTCAGTTCGGTTTGAAACAGTTCAGTTCAGTTCGAAATGCAAACAATTCAGTTCAGTTATTTTAAATTTAGCAAACAGTTCAGTTCAGTTCGGTTCAGTTTTCATCCCGAACTGAACCATGTCCACCCCTAGTAATGATACAATCAACATGAAACCCCTTTCGTTGAAAGGTTGTGATCATTTAGGGGCCTAGCCTGTGATCTGGGTTGTTTCCCTCTTGACAATGAAGATCATTCCCCCAACGTCTCACTGGTCACTAGTCGACATTGTCCCTTTTGGAGGTCATATCTAGTATTTAGAGCTTTCCTCGATTTGGTATGTATGTTACGGAGTCGCCAAAACAGTGTATTGCCCCTAGATGTTCTTTCTTCTCTTGTGTCTACAAAGAAGCTAACTGTGTGCGAAGATCTTATAACAAATCTTGTGATCTCATAATACACTTACATACATGGCACACAAACATCTTGCCCTAGTCCTTCCCGTGGCCACAACAAAATATAAATTAATTTAGTTATAATCTCATTATGTCTCGCGCTGGTTGAAAAGTAAAAGAATTGATCGATTCAATTAATTTTGGTGCAACATAACCTAGTTCTTCACTGTATCCATCATTGATAGTCACAGATAGATATAGATAGCAAGTGTAGTCGATAGATGGAAACTGCTATAAATAAAGTGAAACATTCAAAAAGCATAACAAAACAAAATGTTTTGCTTTAGAGACACACACATATAGCTTAACATAAACATAAGCTTACACTAGCAGAAAAACCCAAAAATCCCGTTATGGTATTGTGATTGTAGCTTGCAAAATTCCCCTAGCCTCTAGTGGGACGATCTAGTATTGCGTTTGAGTAGCATCTGTCGGAGCTCCACCGGGTCAATTTTAGGAGTGTAATTGATGGGCCTGTAGAATCCAGTTTCTGGGTCTGGGGCCCAAGCCGAACAGGCTTCTTGGCCCTCTCTAGACACGGGCTTCTCTTCAAGGCTTCCCAGCTTTCCGTGGCCATGGGCTATACCACCTAATCCAACTCTAGCTGAAACATCAGAGGCAGCTGCAAAACCTCGCCTACAGGGGAAAATGATTGATAAATTAAATGTTCAAATAACTCTCTGGTCTCTTGCATTGTTTTAAAAGTTCAGCTTGATCATTGTCTCTATGGTAAATTGTTAAATCTGGCTTCAAAAAATTCAGGTTAGTCCCTTAGTTGAAAGTTTAATTTGGTCCTAATCTATGTATAAAGTTTAGTTTGGCCATAAAGTTTTTAATCTGGTCAATTGATTTATATACAAAATTTAGTTTGGTCAGTTTGATCCCTACAGCTAAACCTAAAATAATTGTAAAATAAAATAACATGAAGATTTTTTTTATTGTTGTTTGTTAAAGAACTAAATTTAGTAAAACTATCTTGAAACTTTTTTTTTTTTTGAGGGGAAAACTATCTTGAAACTTATATGGTCAACCTCTTAAAAGTGTAGAAAAATGCTTACATAGTTCGGTCAGTTTAGTCTCTAAAATCAAACCTATCAAGTAGTACTACACCTAACTACTAATTTGATTTTGATTAAAAGAATGGTTGAAAGGGACCAACATAGATAAGCCAAGCGACTAACTTAACCGATTTTAAGGTTATCAGATCATATTGAACTTTTAAAATAGATAAAAATACAAATAATATTATGAATCAAAGTAGGAACTGACCGATGAAAATGAAACAGGGGGAGAGATTGAGCAACAAGACGGTTAGCTTGTGAGAGAGAGCAGGCCATAGTTTTATTTAAGTAGTTATTAGTGTGCTGCTGCGGAAGGTACTCTTTGATGATAGTTGTGGAATTTTCAGAATGCTTCCGCAGCAGCCAGCTATTGCTCTCTGCCCTTCATCTTTGGGAATTTGTAAGGGCTTTTATAATGCACATAGGAAGATAGATTGATGGGACGGCTGTTTCTTGAAAGCTTGGGGCGAAACCAAATGTAAAGATTTGGGTGGGACCACCTAATACTAGGCACGCTGCCATCACGACACGTGGTTACTAATTTTTTAAGCAGGCTAAGCACACCATTGTCGTTCACTTCACAAAGAGTGACCTTACCTATCGGTTAAGCAACTAAAACAAATAATTTTTTATTAAAAATAATGAAATTATTACTTAATTAAAAGTTAAAACAAATTTTCTATTAATAGATACTTTAACCATTACCTTGAAGGAACTGGTTAGCACGACCATTTTTTAAAATATAAATCATTATTTACATTTGAATAAAAGGCAAACGGACAACAAACTATATCGTCAAACCTTTTTAGAGGACAAAACAATATTATTATATTTTGAAAGGAGCAAGTGTCTCGCAAATAGAGATGATTGTAGCATAAATCAATAGTGATATAGAGCAAGTCTTGCTTGAGCACAAACACAAATCAAAAGTGGTTAGTCACACTCATATAGATTGAAGAAAATAAATGATGAAAAGTTTAATCATATCATTCAATTATTTTTTCTTTTATATTTTTTAAAATATGTGTGTGTCTAACCACTTTTTATTTGTGTATCTAACTATATAAGTATTTCTCTGGTGACATGTACTATATTTTGATATACAAGACCTTCATTTTTGAAGCGAATATAAAACATACTTGAATATTTATAGAAGAATTAATGACATGAATAAAATAACTATTTTAAAAAGAAGAATTAGAGCTTCATGAACTTTCAGTAAATTTGCACTCTTTATCGCGTGCTCAGACTAGTAAGTGTTGGCAGCAAGCGAGATTAAAATGGTTACAAGAAGGAGATGCTAATACAAATTTTTTTAACGGTATCATGTCTTCAAGGCGCCGCAGTAATGCCATTCGGTTGTTACAGGTCAACGATATCCAGATTGAAGGGGTTCAGAACGTTCACAGGGCTATCTATAATCATTTTTCATCCCACTTTCAAAATACAGCAGTGGCGCGGCCTGGGATGGACAATTTGAGGTTCAGCCAATTATCTTTGGGTGAGGCGGGTTCTCTAATTCGACCCTTTTTGTTGGAGGAGGTGAAATAAGCGATATGGGATTGTGATAGCTATAAATGCCCGGGTTTGGATGACGTCAATTTCGGTTTTCTAAAACAGTTTTGGTCCGTTTTGAAGGGGGATTTTATGCGCTTCATAACGGAATTTCATCATGATGGCAGATTGCCTAAAGGGATTAATGCAACTTTTATTGTTCTAATTCCAAAGGTGGTTAGTCCTCAACGCTTAAATGATTTCCGCCCAATTTCTCTGGTGGGTTGCATGTATAAGGTGCTAGCTAAGCTTCTTGCAAACCGGTTACGATCAGTTATCGAAAGTGTGGTTTCAGACTGTCAGTCAGCATTTGTTAAAGGCAGATAGATTTTAGATGGTATTTTGGTGTCCAATGAGGCAATAGATGACGCTCGCCGCCTAGAAAAGGAAATGTTGCTTTTTAAGGTGGACTTTGAAAAGGCCTATGATTCGGTGGACTTCAATTATTTAGATGTGTTTATGAAGAAAATGAATTTTCCGACCCTTTGGAGAAAGTGGATGTCAGAATGTGTTGGAACAACTACAGCTTCAGTTTTGGTTAATGGGTGCCCCACAGAAGAATTCCCTTTGGAACGCGGGCTACGTCAGGGTGATCCATTTTCTCCGTTGCTCTTTTTGTTAGCAGCCGAAGGTTTCAATGTTCTTATGATGTCTTTAATGGAGGCTGACCTTTTCAATGGGTATAGAGTGGGGCGTGAAAATGCATTGGGAGTGTCGCATCTTCAATTTGCTGATGATACTTTGATCATAGGTGAAAAAAGTTGGCTGAACGTGCGTTCGATGCAGACTGTTTTATTGATGTTTGAGCAACTGTCTGGTTAAAAGGTTAATTTCAACAAGAGTTTACTTACGGGAGTAATGTGTCTGATTCTTGGTTGTCTGAAGTCGCGTTGGCTCTGAATTGTCGTGTGGGGGCTTTCCCTTTTGTGTACTTAGGGTTGCCCATAGGAGGTGATCCGCGGAAGTTGGACTTTTGGAAACTGATATTGAACTGTATTCACTCTAGATTGTTGAGGTGGAAAAGCAAATTTCTCTCGTTTGGAGGCCGCTTGATTCTTCTGAAATCTATCCTGTCATCCTTACCAGTTTATTTTCTTTCCTTCCTCCAGGCCCCCACAGGTATTATTTCTTCCATCGGATCTATATTTAATTTTTTTTTTGGGGTGGTGAGGCCATTAGGAAAATTGCCTGGGTTGATTGGGATCTGTCTGTCTATCGAAGGAAAAGGGTGGGTTAGGCGTTAGACGGTTACGAGAATTTAATGTGGCGTTGTTGGGTAAGTGGTGTTGGTGTATGCTGGTGGACAAGGAGGGGTTGTGGTATCGAGTATTGAAGGCTAGGTACGGAGAGGAAGGGGGCCGGTTGAGGGAAGGAGGGAGGGAAAGTTTGGTTTGGTGGAGGATGTTGTCTGCCATTCGTTCTGGTGTTAGAGTGGGGGCGGATGACTAGTTTGAGGATAGTGTCTGTAGGGTCGTAGGTGGAGGTGGTAGTGCTTATTTTTTGTTAGAGCACCGCTACGAGTGCAATTTCCTCGCCTTTTTGATTTGGCTGAAAATAAAGAGGTGACAGTGAAGGAGATGGAGGGTAGAGGGTGGGCGGTTGGTGGAGGTGCTTGGGAGTGGAGGAGGCGGCTTTTGGCATGGGAGGAGGAGTCAGTTATGGAGTGTGTTGCCCTGCTATCTGATATTGTTTTGCAGGATTCTATTCTTGACATGTGGTCGTGGGTTCTTGATCCTCTCAATGGTTACTCTGTTAGAGGGACTTATCAGTACCTTATGACATCGGTAGATCATGCGGACCGCGTTGTAGTTGATATGGTGTGGCTGAAGCAGGTTCCTCTGAAGGTTTCAGTGTCCGTTTGGCGACTCCTTCGCAATAGACTTCCAACAAAAGATAATCTATTGCGTAGGAGAGTTCTTCATCATGACGATACAATTTGTGTTGGAGGGTGTGACAGCCAGGAGACGGCGGTTCACTTCCTTCTCAGATGCGACATTTTTGGTAGCTTGTGGCAACTTATTTATCAGTGGATCGGTATTTCTTTCATTCCTCCAGAGTCGGTGGCTGACCACCTTCATCATTTCGGTCAGTTAGCGGTTTTACCGCGATTTACTTACACCTTCCTCAAAGTTATTTGGCATGCTACTGTTTGGGTTCTTTGGAAGGAAAGAAACAACAAGATTTTCAACAGTAAAATACAAGATATGGTTCTTTTTTTTTTACACCGTCAAATTTATGTCTTTTTCTTGGTTAAAGGCTAAGTCTCTCACTTTTCTGCCTTCAGTTATACTGACTGGTGGCGGCACCCTTTATTATGCATGGGTGTTGGGAATTAGTTCTTTTTTGTTATTTTTTTCGTTGTGCATTTTGGCAATAGACAGTTAACTTTGTATTCATTTTGGATGGTTCTCTTTTGCACACCTTGTGCGAGATGAATCACTCTTGTTGAGTATTAATTCCATTTTGATTTCTTAAAAAAAACTATTTTAAAAAGAAAAGAAAAATTTAAAAGGATGTATTTTTATTTAAATTTAACGGACTGGATTTTTATTCGTTTTGCTTCCGCTTATTACTCAATATGCTACAACATTTCTCTTTTTATTATAACCAAACAAGTACACTAAACGAAAACACAAATATTCATATTATACACGAATATGACATACTTTCACAATACACTAAAAGGTGAAATACAACTATCATGCCATTATTTCACAATATACTTTTATAAAGAATAATTATACATGTACACCCTTTTTCTTGTACCACCCATACACACTCCTTATGTGGAGTTTATTTAATTATTTATTTTATTTTATTAATTAAAAAAGAAAACCAACACAACATT
>Ga0315914_1006226_pt1 | contig 16995 bp, 8 predicted proteins | sample MpolenodulesMG_FD_203920 | JGI IMG/M metagenome (GOLD analysis project Ga0315914, IMG submission 203920) | Medicago polymorpha root nodule microbial communities from Los Angeles, California, United States - elongated nodules | ecosystem: Host-associated > Plants > Roots > Nodule | place: USA...
TCTCATGTTTTGTCTTATATGGTTTAAATCGATTCACTCAGTAATTAACTTGATTCACTCAGTTGTTTTTGTACGGAAATTTAGTCTTATCACCCTTCTCTATAATATTCTCCTCCTCATAACTCCCAATCTATTGAATCATTTGCAACTATTCTCTCTAGGTCTCAAAAACTCATTGTTCATACATTCTTCAATATTAAACAGTTTTTCTTCGAATCACTTTGTTCTCTGAGTCTATAGATTCTCTAGGGTGTTAGTAGGGATTGTAAGTTGGTTCTCTCAAAAAGATTGATTGGGCTTAATCAAGGTTTCAAAGGAAGTGAATAATCTCATTCCACCTCCAAAGGACTCGGGGGTCTTTCTAACCGTTCTTGAAGTCAAAAGGAGTTCATTTACCGGACGTAGCATCGAAGGCTTGAGTGAAGAGTTCGAAGGGGTGCATGGGTAATCAAGGATCTGAAGATTCAAGGAGCACCAAATTCAAGGGTTACTTGAAGTTTGGGGGAGTGTTTGCATAGGGGTTGAAGAATTATGATTAATTTCAAGGAACTCTTATAAACACATTGTAATCAACATTTGTTACTTAGTGGATGACCTTGGTGAAGGTGTACTTCATCAAGAAGAGTAGACATAACTCTAGCGAGGAAGAGAAAGAGCGAACTACTATAAAAATATCGTTGTTATCTCTCTTCCCTATCCTCTTTACTTTTTGCTATTGCAAGTAATTAATTGAATAATTGTTAGGTTAATTGCTAGTGTTGATCTAAGTAGTTTTCATTGAAATTGTCTAATTCGTTGAATTAGGTTTAAACATTTTTCTTAGATCAATTGAGTGCACCATCTATTCAATTATTCAATTTCACTTGTATTGTGCTTTAATTTGATAATATGTTCATATAAGTTTGATTTGAAATTGTTATAAATTTTGTACATTGTTCAAGGTTGATTAAAGTTTGATTGTATAATAAGATTTGTATCGTGAATCCCTCAATTCTAAGATTATATCTTATTGCACGTATATTTGTCTTTTTGATTCATTGTTTGTGATTGTTCGAGCACAATTCCAATAGTCAATTTTGTTAAAATTGGTTTTTATTAAAAACTCTGAAAAACTTTTCAAAAAGCTATTCACCCCCCCTCCCCCCCAGCTTGGTAACCTAATAGCAATATAAACCAAAAGTACAAGTCTTCATATCTAGAGGATCTAATCATTGACAACAAAGAGAGTCCCAGAAGAACAAGATCATATTTCAGACAAGAAGAGTCTATGTTGGGATTGTTATCAGTGTTATAACTTGCTATTGTGGATGAAGCACTTTCAGATGATGGATGGATATCAGATATGCAAGAAGAGCTCAATTAATTTCAAAGAAATGATGTGTGGGATTTGGTAGCTAAGCCTGAGCATAAGAACATTATTGGAACAAAATGAGTGTTCAGAAACAAGCTTAATGAACAAGGAGAAGTAGTCAGAAACAAAGCCAGACTTGTTACTTAAGGTTACAGTCAACAAAAAGACATTTATTATACTGAAGCATTTGCTCCAGTTGCAAGATTGGAAGCAATCGGGTTACTTCTATCCTATGCAGTTAATCATGGCATTATATTATATCAGATGGATGTTAAAAGTGCATTTCTCAATGGTGTGATCTCTGAAGAAGTGTATGTCAAACATGTAATGAATATGCAGTTAAAACCATTTTGGGTCAAAAGGGTTTCAACTATGTTGACTATATTATTTCGACCCTCTAAGTTATTTTGTTGGGCTTGCCTAACTATTTGGTCAGCATCTTGGTTCCTTTGAACCAATATTGGGGTCCTTTCTGGCGCCCTTGGTATTTATGGTTTGACAACAAGTTTTTGTGCTTGATTCGCAAGAACTCTGTCATTAGGCCTACCTACCGGTATTTCGACAGGCCTAGGGTTTTAGTTATGAGGCGCTATAGTATTACGCACAGGAGGAGCACCAATGAAATCAGCAGTTCGCCCCATTTGGTTAGATAGTGCTAGGTAACTATTATGGGTTTCCTGAATTAAAGGATTAAACACTATACCAATTTGTTGTGTCAACAAATTAACCATTTCATGGTTACAATCTTTCATTTGCTGCCTCAAAGCCACTAAGGAAGCATTGGTCGATGATTGTAGAGGATTTGAACTAGGAATGCTCGCTCCAGGGCGAAAGATTTGGGGGCGTATTACGTTCAAATTCTCTGAGAAAGTAGATGGATTAGTATGGAGGCCTACCATAAGGGACAAATGCATGCCATATGGATGATTCCTGTGATTTATTGGATCAAAAGTCCATAAACCTTGATTCGGCTGGCCGCCAAGACTTGCATTAGACTAGGCCGCCGCAGCAACAGTCGAGGCCAATGAAGGAATAGTTGATGAAACATGAGCGGGAATTGTTGTCCCCATTGTTTCCGTTAAACTTGCGCCAATAGTTGGCGTTCCTTGTGGGATTTGTTGTGCATTCTGCGCATCAATCGTTGTATTTGACGTTTGCGACGCAATTGTTGGGCTCGATGTAGTCGCAGGATGTGATGGTTGAGAAGGAGGCCGCATTTCTGGAAGTTGCTTCTTACTTCTTAATAGCATACACAACAAAGATTACAAGTTTCAACATAACAAATTTTCAAAAATTTAAACAAAAGCACAAATTGTCCCACTGGACGTGCCAATTTGTTTACCTTGATTTTTGGTAAGCAACTGCTGGTTTAAAATTAAGGGTTAATAGGTCTTTACCCCCCTGTAATTTTTTTTTGATTTACCCCCTGTAAAATATTTTTGTTTTGATATACCCCATAATAGGCAAAACAAAAACGAAAATTTCTTGAAAAAAAAAAAAATTGGTTTTTGTTTGACTTATTAGGGGGGTAAATCAAAACAATTTTTTTTACAGGGGGGTAAATAAATAAATAAAATTTACAGGGGGAAAACCGGAAATGACTTATATTACAGGGGGGTAAAGACCTATTAACCCTAAAATTAATTACTTACAAGATCAACTAGTAAATCTTTGGGACTTATTGTGTTTGTTATTCTCCAGAAAATGATGAATGTTCTTGATATTATTATGTAAAAGATGAATATAACCGTCGAATCTGACAAATGCCAAATTCGTCGAAGTTATCTTTAGGAAAGTAAAGTAAATTGTTTGAAAAGTACAATTAAATTGCAATGGAATTTAAAGGAATAAACATAAATTGTATTGGTTGAATGTAAATTGGTACGCAGATTTATACATTCTGACTTGTTACTCGTTTCTCTCTAAATGTGGATAGTTTGAGTGTAAGTTTTTTGTATGGTTGAATTGTACCTGTTTTTCTTATGGGAAACTAATATTTATACTAGAAAACTAACACATTCGAAATTAACTGCTATTAATGGTTGTGAACCCCCTTTCGATTTGAATTTCAAATATCATCCCATAAAAGAAATTGTTGCTTGGGTTTTATCTGGCACCAAACTCCTTTCAACTCCTTCTTGTTTGTCGAACTACGACCTTCGAAACAACAATCCTTTCTAAGTATATATTTTCGACTAGACCGGTGTGTTGAACATATTAACTTCTCTTCAAAGTCTAAGTCAAACTTCATTGACTGCATTTATTATAGCCTGTTGAAAATATAGGCTAACACTTACCTCACCATCAGCCGCTATCCTGGCCACATGAACATGGTACCTCGTCAACACTGTAGTGTCGTGTAGGCCACCAGGATAGTCATCAAGCTCCTATGACTCTGGCTCCGACACACGCCTATGCCGCTGCTGCTGCTCATCATCATCTTCATCACCCACCCCCTCCACAACCTCAGCATCATCCTCCATCTGATGCTCCACCTCCATCTCCATGTCCATCTGAGGCTCGTCATCAGCACGGGCACGACATGCCCTTCCACCCCCACGCCTCCAAGGCAATCTACCATTCGTCTGCATTCTCTTGAAACACTATCTCTTAAAAGAAGCATTCATAGCTTCTCCATCACCCCTTCTGCGCTAAGCAGGATCCATACCTAACATATGCATAATAAGGTAACACACAATCAACAAAAAATACACAAAATAGGGTTAAAAACATGCTACTGAAAGGCTTCGAGTTTATAATCCTAACTACAATAACCTAATTCGGGTTTTAAAATCCTAACGTGTTCATGGTTAAAAAAATGGAACGAATTGGCTTGCATGCATAGGGAATCAGTACTAACCTTCACTTTAATGTTCGTTGAAGCTTCAAATGTGATGATTTTGAGAAAAAAACTCCAACTTTGGACAAATTTGTGTGGTTCGGATTTTGGGATAAGGGAGAGAGAGAAAGTGAAAATGTAAAACCGTAAAATAAGGCGGATTTTTCTTATATATATGGAAACAGTTCGAATTATACAATCCTAACCCGTTTTCATATTATTTCAGATTGTATAATCCAAAGGGTATTTTTTGTCAATTTTGCAGGTGCGTAAGAATGACATAAGGTGAAAAAAGTAACAGTATGTTTATTTATATCTAAGCGCAAAACATATTTTTTTATCAAGCGCAAACTAGATTTACGTCTCAGTCAATTATTATTTTTTAAATATATAATAATAGGTGGTGGTGCATAACCGTTGACCGACCACAACTACTATTGACCACTGTTGACCACGTATTGGTCCTCCGGTGAATCACGAGACGATTGGTCGGAGCTCCAGCAAGTTTACGGCGGCGCACGGTGGTGCTTCGATGTTGACTGACTGTGCGTTGACCTGCGTCAATATTAAAATAATATTAAATATTAATAATATATTAAATACATAATATTTTTCCTTCGTTATTATTATTATTTAAAATGATCCAATGAATTTGTTTGATTTAAAAAGATAATCCATTGGATTTTTAAAATAAGGAGGATGAATCAAATCATGGATCCAAACCAATCCGTTAACAAAATTTTTGTTTGATGTATGGGTTTGATAGATTTTACGGTGTAAGGATTGGATGAATATAGATTTGGTGGATCAATTTGCCACCCCTGCATTTTACCATATAATTTTAATTTCTATAAAATAAAAATCTAATTTTTGACCAAAATAAATAAATTTCCATAAAAAATAAAATATCCCAAACAGGCCACCACCGATTAGTTCATTCACGCGATCCATACATGCATTCCACTTCACACGCGTGAATTCAACTCATCTACTAAAACAGACAATGTTCAAGTGCAGTCATACATCAGTAACCACATAAAGACAAGAAACTTTTAACCGTCCAATCTTGATCGAACGATTTATAATTTAACATCAGAATTTTACATTAAAGAATAACAGAAAACTATCTTAAAATATCACCGTCAGATCATGATCAAATGGTTCTTATCTTCTGAGTGCACCTGAACACATGTAGTTGTAAATACATCTAATCTAATTTCGTATAAAATACCCTCCGAAACTTTTATAATTACGCTTTTACCATTCTTCGAAAAAGAAAAATACAAAACATCAACTTTCTCTCCCACTTCGTGTGTTTCTTTCATTCTTCAGAAAACTAAGAATATGCAAAGAATTTTTAGAGAGAGAGTTTCTAGAGAGAGAAATCGAAAACATTCACACACAGAGAGAAAATCGAAACCCTAGCTTTCAATTTTTGCAACAAATTTTCAAACTAGTTCAAAGATTCAGAAAAAAAAGTGAAGTGAATTAGTTTGTGGTTTTTATTTTAATTTTTTTTTCAGTGTTTTTGGTTTGAATTAGTGTTTTTGGAATTGGTGAATTAGGGTTTTGTAGTTGAATTGAAGTTTCTGATTGTGTTTATTGATAATTGGTGAATTTTGAGTAGTTTCTTTGTAAATTTTTCAGTGTTTTGGGTTTTGTTAGGATTGATTTGAATTAGGGTTTTTGGAATTGGTGAATTAGGATTTTGTATTAGAATTGAGGTTTTTGATTGCGGTTGTTGATAATTGGTGAAGTTCTGATTGAAGATTTTGAAGGTTTTGTGAAAATGAGTGAAGATAGTGATTTCTAGGGTTTGGGATTGTGAGGTTTCAATGGGGAGTATGGGTGAACATGATAGAAAACGGAGATTTAGCTCCTTGTCACCTACACCTGCTACTGCTAAGAAGCTACCCTTCTTGCCAGTTTCTGAGGACAAAAAGGTATACAAATTTTTAATTGAAGCTTTAATTGAAGTTTTAATTGAAGTTTTATTTAATTGTTAGATTGATATTGGATTATGTATAATGATTAAATGGAAATTTGTATCTATGAAATTAAATTCTGAATTCTACTGCTAACGTGTATGATTTTATTTTTTCAGTATTTTAATCCATTCTGTGGTTAATTGTTTGATTGAAGTTTTAATTGTTGATTGTTGGTTGAATTTTAATTGTTGATTATGTATGATGATCAAGTGGAAAATTATATCTGTAAAATTATATGGTGAATGTTAATTGTGTCTGATTTTATTTTATTTTTTAATTTGTGATGCTTTTAAAGTTTTAATTGAAGTTTTTAATCCAATTGTTGTTGATCAGTTTTTAAATTTTGATTCTTTTGAAGTTTTAATTGTTGATTGTTTCTTGAATTTTACTTGATAGAGGTAGCATTATGTATAATGATTAAGTGGAAACTTACTGCATTTTGCTGCTCATAGGATTTTGTATTATGCTGAAAGTTAATTTTGTCGTTAAGTTATGCTGAAGTTTTAATTTTGTTGCTAGTTCTTTGTTATTTACCGAAGTCAAAGGTTTTTTAATCAATTTTTATTGTGAAAACTGGTTTGATTTTAATTGTTCTCGGTCTCAACTAGACCAATGGTTTCTAGTGATCTATGTATTTGATCTGCCTTGTGAGGTCAGACTTGTTTGATGTTTATCATGGTGCAAGTTTACCAAAACTCCCCTTGTAATCTGCATAGTAGACCCTAAAAACCCTTTTCTGGTTCCGACCATTCGATTTTCTGACCTAGGGGTTGAGGATGCAAACGACTTTGAATGGGACGATTGATCTGTTTACTCTTGATTTCGGAGATAGTACTTGTACATTCTTAAATCATTCAATTCCTTGCTTAGCTATGAACACTGCTGAATAACTCGAAAATCAACAAGAGTGAAAGTTTGTTTATGTAGGATGACGCTGATTTAGTTTTATTCCTTCCTAAAGATCTTGTAAAAGATTTTTACTATGTGTAAATATTTAATATTCCAAATCTTGTGAAAGATTTTTACCATGTGTTATTTCATTCAAATGGTAATAAAGGTCAATATACATCATGTATTTAATGCATCATATGGATTTCATTTACAAATCTAATAAGAAGTGTCCACTGTTAGTATTTGAACTTATGCATTTTTTTCTTATGTTGTAGCTTGATATTGCTGTACTTCAGTATCAAAACCAAAAGCTTACACAGAAATTGGAGACTCAGAAGTTAGAATATGCAGCTCTTGAGAATAAATTTTCTCAACTGAAGGAGAAGCAACAGTCATATGATTCTACTTTAGCAGTGGTCAAGAAGTCTTGGGAACAGGTAATGGTTCAATTTCATTTTTGCTACCATCTGTAATATTATATGATTAGATTACTTTTTACTTTTCTTATTGATTTATATCACTATAGCATACTGATTATTGTTCATCTTCTGATTGTAGCTGGTTAACGATTTAGAGTCATGTTCTGAACATATAAGGGAGTCTAGCCGCAAAGTAGATTCCAGATTTGCATCAAGCACAGATGGTAAGGATTGTTTTCTCATGGCCTTTAATTTCTTTCTTTATTTTGTTGCAACTTGCAAGAATATGTGATTTAATTTTTTTTTTTTATATTTAATTTCATCTATTGACACAATGTATTTTCTGTGTTTCACTGACATTTGAGCCTTGTTTGTTTTTTCTTTGATGGGATGGATTGAAAGTTTAATTTAATGTTGTCGGATTATATAATTTGAGGGACATTGTTTGCTAACGAGTTCATTTGTCAGAATTATTTTACAGAAATTTCAGTGTTGGGTGTAGATTATCAATGCAAATGCTAGTTTGTATTATATACTTTACCTCTCAGGATCTTAATTGTGGTCCTTCATAAAGTGTTACTTACAAGTTTCAATTTTATGTGCCCTGCAATTTGAATTTATGTCAGTAAGAATAAAAATGATATAAACTACAATTTTGGAATCTTTATTTATTCCACTGGACAACATGCATCTTTTATGCATGCATTAATCTTGCTTTTTTAGCATAAAAAAATTAGAGTGATGGATCCTACACTAGCTTCGCAGAAACCAGCCATTTAATGCCTGAGAATCTCTAGCTATTCTCTGGCTACTTTGGTTCTCGATTCTATTGAAGCTGTGTGACTGATCATTCTTCAATTTCAGCACATTTCTGTTCATTCAATTCAGCCACAAACTTCTCTATTGGCATTTTCCTTTAAAATGATCTTTTCCAGGGTGCAAAAGCCAGTTGCTTAATTGCAGCTCTCAATTTCCCTTATGTCTTGTAGAGATCCTGTTGGAACCTTAATGAGGTCAACAACTTGGCTATTTGAAAGTTTAGAAGGCCATGATGTTTAATTTTCATTAGGTAATTTTTGTTGTGCTTATTAGGGTTTCATTTGGGACTTCAAGTTTACTCTATTCAGGTCTTATTAGGTTATTAGGTTAGTATTTAATGAAGAATGATTAAATGTTGTTTCTTTGATTTTACTGCACCATCCTTTGTTTGGTATTACTATTAATAGGAAGTCTAATTCCTCTTAGGATTAGATTTAGAGCTTTGATTGAAGTCCTTCTCATTTATATTTGGACGAGTGTACATATGGATAATCTGATGTTTCTTTCAATGATCATAAAATTGAAATTGAATTTATTCACCAAGTTTGCTCATTTTTTTTGCTAGAACCCAGCTCTTGGCCTGGGCAACATTTTTCTATGACCACTAATTTGTTTATATCAAAGTTAAGAACATTGTCCGGCACGGTTCTTTTTTCATTTCAAGAAATCATTTTTTGTTGGCACTATTTATATCATACCTTTGGGCTTTGGCTTTCAATCCAGTCTTTCATTAGTCACAGGTGCTTGTAATCTAATCTCCTGCTAACCACCGACACAAGTTGCTTGATTTACTTGCTTTACTCCTTAAAGCTAAGTCTAACCTTAGTTTGTTAATGCTTAAATTGTGATTTGTTAAAAAGATGGAAGTTCGTTAAATGGAATTGGGTAGTTCTAGGTTCTATTGTTCAAACTGTTCAAATTTGGCTGGAATGGAATTAATGGAACTTGATTGAAAGGTATTCATTTTATTACACTTCATCCAATACCCTTTTTTCTTCGTCTTGAATATGGGGAGTCTGATGGAACCAACTTTCCTTCCTGTTACATTATTATAAGAATATCTAAACAATGGAACCATCTTTTCATTCCTTTATGTTCCATTTGATTCCATTCCGTTAACCATAACATCCCAATTCCAAACACAAAGGTTGCATTTGGTGAGACGAATGCAATTGCACTGTGATAAGTCCTAGCTAGTTGGTGGCCAAGTTGGGGAGAAAATTAAGAGAAATTAAGCAAGTTGCCTATAAATAAGAGGAGGGATTGAAAAAGAGGGTGTTTTTGTCATTTGAGATGAGAGAATTAGGGCCTTTAGGCACAGGGAGGTCAGGACCGTCAAAGTTCCGTGGAATTTTATCCTTGTAGTTGGGTTTCTTCCCTAAATTCTTTGTAATAAAGTACAGTTTCTTATGATATTGAAGAAAATAAGAATTCATAAACTAGAACAAGAATCGGATATTGAATGACATCGAAAGAATTTTAGTTTGGTTTATTTTTTCAATTAATAGGGAATAGATTCTTACTGGCTTAAAAAAAATAAATGCTCTTTAATTTGAAACGAAAAGCTCGATTGTTTGATTTTTTCCCATGTTTGTGTGTGCATGTACATATATGAATATGCATTTTTCATATTAATATTACTAGAGTTGTACCTTTTTTTTAATAAAATTACAAGGGCATATTGAAAAAAAATTGGAATCTCAGCTCAATCTTTTTGGAAGATTGATATTTTAGAGTATAAGGGGATTAAGCTTAGGATTCATACTATTAAGCTATTGATGGTGGCAATTGGGCGAAGATTAAACAAAAGAACCATAATAAAGAAAAATAATTTGGTGCTAGGCTAGATGGGTTGACAATGGACATTATATTCTTTCTATGAGGACTTGTGGAGAGATAGGAACAGAAGATTTACACGTGATTTCTATACATTTGTAAAAGTCGCATGTTAGGGTGCTTGCTTAGAGAGGTATTGTGTAATGCGTTGGAAAAAAGAAGAGTTGATATTATTGCCTTTATTCAAGCAAATAAATATATGTAAATGGGAATATTTTACTTATGATGGATGAGTGGACACCAAACATGACGAGATTAGAGAGTTGGGACAACACCTACCGTAGAAAACAGTAGCCTTGCCTTAGGTGATTTTGGATATGTGAAGTTTTGTGGAGGTACTTGCAAGTGGTTTGGGGTAGAGGGAGACCTAAGAAAATTATAGGTCAACTAAGAAGGGTTTAAATTTAAATAGTTGTGACCAAACATGCTTTATGATAGAACAGTTGACATTGTTTATCTATGAAGTTGACCCAACTATTGGGAAAAGGCTTTGATGGTTGTAATGAGATTTTAGAGCGGCAATGTGACATGCATGTTTTATGTCATACATGCTTGAATAGAAATACACACTATTCCTTTGATTCCATGATTACGTCTAAAATAACATTTCCTTTCACACCAAGCAAAGCACTAGTCTAACAGGCATTCGGTCATTTGTTCAATGTTAATAGGTTATCATTTATGCCCGCTCTAGCTGTTCACTGGCTATGAAACCAATTAGTGTTCAGGATGTGCATTATTTGGTGCATAATTGTTTACTGTTAGTTATTTATCATTTAAATTTCTGAAGTTCTCATTTTTTGTATTTTTTTTGTCATTTGAAATATAGTATCATAGTATACGTGTTTTAAGATTGTTCTATATGTAGCAGAGAATCTTAGATGTTTGTTCTGTAGTTTATATTTTAGTTATGCTTCATAATTCTGAATTCAACCTTTAATACTGCATTTTACTCAGACGCCCCTTGAAGTTTGAAATACTTTCAATGTTGCATGCTATGGCACCTATCTTTCTGGGGGTTACAGTTTCTATGTTTAATTCATTAAATTATTAAAAAGTTTGATATTACATTAAGACGGCATTAATTGTTTATATTTTGGGGAAGTATATTAGCTAATGGGAATTCTTTGATCTTCTTACCAGATGGTAGTTCGTCTACTGTTCAAGATGTTTTTCTTAGCCGACTCTTGCAAACTGGTGCAACTGAAAGTTCATCCTCTTGTCACTTTGCCAACGAGATGGAACAACATAGAGAAATTACTGCTGAAAAAGCTAAAAGCATTTTGAGCAATATAGTGACATCTATTAATAACTTTCAGTGTCTAAAAGATGGATTTCATACTGTATTACTGAAAAAGCTTAGAGGAGATGGTAAGCTATAAGTGTTTATTTATAATACGATTATCACATGTTGGGCTTATTCTTTCAGAGCAGTCTCTAAGCTTACTTGACTACATTGGCTGTTTATAGTTTCATGTGGGCAGATGTTATCCAATGATCTTGAGGTCGAAAGTAAAAACTTGAGATTGGCATTAAGTGAACTTCACTTAAAGCACAAGTCTTTAGCAAGTGATTTCCGAACTCACAGGGATCTAGATGCCAAAAATAAAGCGGAGCTTAAACGGTTAAAAGGTAAATTCTCTATACTGTGATCTTAAGCAATTAATCTTAGCCTCATATTGTAAGATATACCATAAATCTGTAAGTGACTTGTTTCAAGTACAAAATAAAATAGAAATGTTGAAAAGTACATAGAAATTCCAATGGCTGAATAGTATGCATATGACTATGTTTGTGTGTACTAAATTTTTTTTGGTAATGAGTTGAGGATTAATATGTTTGATATGTATTAGAGATTTGCCAAAAGCTCGGTTGTTCCTTACCTACTTTTCATTTGGTATTTAATGGATCTTAATTAAATGACTGTAGAAATTTCACTAGAGAGCAAAGAAGGAAAAAAACAACCATGGAAAAGATAAGATTCATTTGAATTATTAAAAACTATAACAGCACAAAGAAAGAAAACAATACTTCAAACTCAATGGAAATAACCACTCACCTTGAGTTTCCTTGAGCTAAACACTGGAGTTAACTCATAAGAGCTCAATCACATAATTGAACGGGCATGATTGCCTCCTTGGCCATACTTCATAGCTCTGTTGTCAATAGCGGCCGCTATAGCGGAAAAATCAAGACCAACGCACCAGGCCGCGTCAGCACTCAGCACGTGTCAGGTCGTGTCGGCGCGTGTTAGAAGTAGAAAGCGGGCAAAATGGACCTATAAATAGTAAAACAATAACTTGTACTGGTTGTATATAATTGGTTTTAGCCATTTTCGATTTTGCTATCCCTTTTATTTCGTACTATGAATACTTCATGAAATTTTAAGTAATGTTTAAGGTATTTTAGTATTTCTTTTTGAATAGTATGGTATCAAGTTTTAAACTTATTAGTGGCCGCACCACCGAAATAGCGCCCGCTGCGTGCCCCGCTCCCGTACCGCGCCAAATATTGGGTTGGCCGTGCCACGCCACATTGACAACAGAGCTTCATAGTTCATACCCGTACGTTCAAAAGGTGTGAAGAAAAATTGTTGTGAAGTAAGACACACACATTTGTGTTTGTGCGTGTGTAAATGTTTGGGAAGATGAGCAATACAAGATCTTCTCATTTTTCCGTTTCCTAGTATTTAATTATTTCCTTTTTTAAAATTTGTGGGATAGGATTACTTTTATACTTAACAACCTAATATCATTCTATTGAATGTGGAATTAGCTAATTGACTAATTCACCCAATAGATTGATATTTTTGATTGTCATTCTCTACCTTTAATTGTTTCTACAGAGATCTAGGCCCAATATGAGTTCTAGGATAGACTCCCAACACTATTTTAGAATTTAGGCTCAAGGCCTAACTTAACCCGGCAAAACTGGTGTCAGATGAGGATTGTCTAAGCCTTATGAACACTACGCATGTCAATAGCTAGTTGATCTGTGATTCTTGATACACTCGCAGTAAGAGTTGGATATCAAAAGTGTGAAGTAATGTGGGTGGAATAAGAGGGATTTCAACGTATTCAACAGGCATACCGAATATAAAACTAAATAGGGTATTTTTAGCAAAATTGACAACTTGAATTTATATGGGTTTGGGTTGGATTATTTGCAGCCCATTGAAAATTTGTTGGGATCTGGCAAATCTTTCCTTCCCTCCACTCCTTTTTCTAAGTAACAAAAAAAAAAAAATTCCCTCCACTCCTTTTTCTTAGAAACAAAAATATAAAAATCATCAAGACCAAGGAAGAGCATTTAAATGTGTTAACGTTAAAGGTGGAGCGTTGATGGGTTCAAGTCCTGGAAACAACCTCTTGTGTAAAAAACAGGGTAAGGCTGCGTACAATACACCAAAAGGGGGACCCCATCCCCCATCCCGGACCCCTCATGTGCGGGAGCTTTGGTGCACTGGGCTGCCCTTAATCTTAATTTTTATCCCCACAAAAATACCCAACAACAACCAAGACCTATGAAGCACAAACACGACACAGACACGGATAATAATTTGAGAAAATCACATAATTAAGTGTAATTATGTGTCAGTGTCGTGTCGGACACGCCTAATCCAACAAGTGTCCGTACTTAATAGACCAAGACTTATCCCCAAAAAAAAGACCAAGACTTATCCCCAAAAAAATACCAACATACACGTTAAATGTATCCACTTATATGGGTAATGGACGAGTTTCTAGTTAAATAATGGGACGAAAGGAATTCCAACAATTGAAACTTGAAAAATTGGTCTGCATTTCGTATAAGAAGAATCAAAGGTGGTATTGAGTTCAGAGAAAATTGAAAGAAACTAGGAAAGCATTGAAGAAACTGGAAAAGGAAAATATAACTATTGCAGGAGAGACTAGATAAGGTGAACTACCTACAAAGCTAGACATCTAGCTGAATTAACTGCACTTGGTTACGGTTACAGTGACATGACTAATGAAAGAAAAATGCAATGCACTAATAAGTAGGTTGAGTTTTAACTAAAAAGCTCCCACAAGACTGTGGCGGGTAAGATCCTTGTAGAGAAGAAAGATCACAAAGTTGTTGGGAGAATAAAATCTGTTTCCTTCATCCCTTAGTTTAATGGAAGTGGGTCTTTTTCCCTGATACTATCACTAGCAGAAGCATCTATGACTCACTTTTTGAATGATTGAATTAAAGTATTATTATGTACAAGATTTATTTTATGCTATATTTCACAATTTGAGATTCAAACCATGATTTTGAAAATGAACAGATGTGTAAATAGTAGGTGGTCTTAGATTTATTGAAAATCCAATGGCACATGATCCAACTCAACGGCTGGATATCATATTAAACTGAGATCAAATAGCAGAGTAGCTGCAGTGTTGTGACCCGTGATTACACTTCTATAATCAGCTGAATTGAATGATTCTGTCCATTCAAGCAGGGTAGAGTTCAGTTCTTCAGTGCTAAGGTTGTAACAGATATGATTGAACAATATGGTTGTCGCATGCTGACTGAACATTGTATTTTCCCCATGCCCATTTGATGTGCCTAAAACCATGAGTATAGACCAATTAATTAGGTTGACACCACTTAATTAAATTGAAACCAAAACTATTACAATTCTGTTTGTTCTCTTCGATCGTTCAGAACTCTTCAACACATGCTTTCCCCTGATTTTGTCACAATTGATAGATGGTATATGATTTAGTTGCTCTGGACATGACTTCCCATTGTTCTCTCCATATAGCTGAGGAAAGAGTGAAATATAAATCTACTCTTAACAGTAATCTAAATTATGCTTTGAAGGTTGACATGTAATACACAATTTATTTACCATGCTCTCATTTATTTGCTTAGGGGAACTAGAAAGCACGGTTGCAGAGTTAGAAGAAAGCAATCAGAAACTTGCAACTCTTAAGGTAGAGAAAGACGCAGCCAAAGGGGCAGTTCTCCCAGTATTAGCTGTCGGGAATTCACTCATTCCTAATGATAAAATCAAAGACAAACAAAAGGATTTGCAAGATATGGAATCTACTTTGAAGGAATTATTGGTATCATTTCTGGATTTATTTTATTTTATTTGGTTTTACAATTTATAGAATATTTTATCTTAATTATTGGGTTTCTTAGGACCAAGCTTCAACACGGGCAGTGGAACTGAAAAATCTTCATGAGGAAAGAATAAGGTTATTACAGCAATTGTGTGATCTACAGGTTTGTTTTTCATTGCTTCATTCTCTACTTCAGTCTTATCCAAATAGTTATCAATACCGAATAGCGGCGCAGAGTGGCTATCCCTGCATCTGGGATCTGTCGAGTAATGTTTTTTATAATATTTAAATAATTAACACTATATATAGACTATAGATTAATGAAAACTAAAATAACTATTGGTATTTGGTACTGTTTATTAAATAATTTAGACTAAAATAATTAATACTATATGTATAAGTTCTATTTAACTTCATATTTTTGTTATTATTTTATCAATTATATATCCACTTAATTCAAAAATAAAAGCATGCAAATGGGGTTCCGATTATGGTCACCAATTTTGCTACCCTATCAAGGGAACCATGAATTGGTTTGTCCAAATTCGTGTAGAATTCAAAGAAGACAACATTCCAGTAAAGATGGAAGAGAAAACCATAAAAAATCTCACAGTTTTCACGTTTTCCAGTTTTGAGTTCCGGCATTATTGTTGCATATGAAGAAACTAATCGGAAGGGGCAACTTCATACTTGATTTCCACACATTCTCTGATTAATTGCAAGTTGGATGTTGGAACAAAACGGGCGAGATAATGTAAAACAGTGAAGAAATGAAGGGGAGATGAGTGGATGAAGATGAAGGGTTAAGAAAGAGGCTCATCTATTTATTTTTTATTTTTTTTTTGAAAGAGTGTCGGTTATTTTGAAGCAAGATACTCATTTATTTGGTAAAGAGAATGCAGTCTTTTCTGATTGAAAAGCTAGTATTATTTTATTATTATTATTTAGTGAGTACCAGACCATCCATTTTTTATGTTGTTTTTGGTTGCCAAATCCAATTTTTATGGTGACTTCAGTATTCTCATAAAATGGCGACTTCATTAGTATTTATTTTATAAATGATTGTTGAGAATATTTTTTTTAAATGAATTTTAATTACTCTATAAAAATTTTTTATCGTAGAAATGCAATGAAGGGAGTTGTGGCCAAGAGAAAAAATAAAATAAAAATTAAGCTTTTTTTTTGTTAGCTAATTATGTTTAATTTTTTAAGTTTGTTCTCAATACTAGTGTTCATGTTGAGACTCTTATTTTTGTTTAATTTTATTGTTGATATTAATGTTTTTTATCATCTACTTTATTTTGTCTAACTGAATAATGTTTTGTCCATAGCATACCGATTAATATATTTAAACGTATCACATACCCAAATAATGTACCGACTATGTATACTTCTCACATACCCAACTCTTTTTAGAGTTGCCACCGCGTACCGGATCCCTTTCCATGTGCCAAAACGAATTGTGAACCAGGTACCTTCGGTTCTTCTTATTCTAGGCCCAAATCACTTATCACAGACTATAGGCCCATGGTTAATTTAAGACAAACAAATAAAAATAAAATAAATGTTAAAACCCTAGCTAATAAGAGATACACAGCGTGAGTACCTAGTTGAAGACAATTCGTAAGTGTTGGACTCGCCAGAAAATGCAAAAGGTGACCGGAAAACGCGGGTGGAGTGATTCCACAATGGAAGGAAAGCTGTCACACGAAGTGAGAAAATCTACTTTCCCTTTTGTTTGATTCCGTGAGAAAATCTACTTTCCCTTTTGTTTTTG
>Ga0315914_1006227_pt1 | contig 16993 bp, 9 predicted proteins | sample MpolenodulesMG_FD_203920 | JGI IMG/M metagenome (GOLD analysis project Ga0315914, IMG submission 203920) | Medicago polymorpha root nodule microbial communities from Los Angeles, California, United States - elongated nodules | ecosystem: Host-associated > Plants > Roots > Nodule | place: USA...
ATTGAAACAACCCTTATTATTATTGGGAAAAAAAAAACTGAACTTTTACATTAATTATATTGATACAAACTAGTAAATCATGATTAAAGGTAAGACACCAATTTATTTATTTTTAAACTGGGTGTTCTCTGCAAGCGCATCTGCGGAGATTAATCACTCGAGTCTTGTAGGACTTAAATGAGCGGTAAATTCTCCCCAAGAGTTTTAACACTACTACATGCCTAAGGTTGGATTCAAACTCAAGACTTTGATTAAGTTAGAAGAGGGCAAGACATCAATTTTATCTTAAAATCATATTTTGTGGATTTTTTTTGGTCTTAAATCTCAACTTAAGGAAAGGAGGTTTTAGTAATTTGGAATTCAACATAGAGCTAAGTAAAACCTAACTAAACTTGGTGTCGATCACTCAAATCACAAACTTGGTGTTCTCAATTGATTTGTTGTTAAATGAAGCACATTATTCATCAGTTGGTTCAATTTTGTGGAATTCAATTAAGCATGAAGGTCTAAATTTTCATAAAATCAAAATTTGAATAACATGAGTAAAATATATGGATCATGTTTGTCATTTTTCAAGAATTATTGTTTAAAATGAGATTTCAAGGTGGAATTCATTTTAATGATCTTCTTTCTTAAGCTGTAACAAATATTCTAAGCAGATGCTGAAACCACAAACATACATGATTACTTGTTGGCTAATTTGCACAGATAAAAGCATATATAACAGTAACAATTCTAATAAGAATATATCAAAACAGCAGCATTGTCACTGGGACTTTATTTGTCCATTAAATCAAAGAGCCTAAAGAAGCCTCCAATAGAGATACCATAATCCCATTTATACACAATTGTTTTATAAGCAATAATAATTATTCTTGACACCAACAAGGTCTTGAACAACTTCATCAACCAAACTATGAAGTATGTCTCCATCAATATCACCACCAGCCTCAAACGCTTCAATGTCAAAGTCGTTCCATTTCCCAAGGGAATGACTCATCTCCCATTCGATTATTTCGTCCGGTACCATCCCAACCATACACACCCACTTATTAATCTCTCGCTTGACCTCTTGAGCCAATGTGTCGGCTTTTACACATAATAGCAGCTTCGTCCAGGCCTTGAATCCGGTGTAAAAATATTGCCAACAATTTGATTCTAGATATTCCATAACGCAATCAAAGAAAAATCCCTTGACCATCTTTGTCGATTTGGAATCCTCACAACCCACAAAACAATTAAAATCGGTCCACATAGCATCATCTGACATCGCGTCCAATTCGTTAAGAAGAAACTGATAAATTAGAAGCTGTGGTGTTTCTTCCTCGCTGTGGTCATTTGCAATTCGAAGCACTAATTCAGCATTCAAGAGAACATCCTTCATATTGTTGAGCTTACTTATTGTACATTGTTTTCCAAAAGAATATAAACTTTGTAATGCCATAGGAATTTGGTTGACGATAACAGTTAGTATTTTGCCTATACTTCCTTTATTAAAGGATGCGGCAGAATCTAAAAGTTCATCATCATGGTCTGATGGTTCCGGCAGACTGTATGAGAAATTCATGGGGTCAGGGTGAAAACCACGCCCTGGAATTCAATCAATCACGAGGGGTTATATAAATTGAAATTATGAATCACTTTTACACGATTACAAATTTTTCAAGTTCCAATTTACCTGAGCTATCGTCTAGACTGCAAGAAGAAAATGAAGCTTCCAAAACAGAACCAGGACTGAGATGATTATCATTGCAAGAGGTTCCTAACAACCTTTCTTCTTTTGCTCCACACTAATAAGATAAGAAACCAAAGATTATGTCCGGTATAACAGTCACAATTCTAACATTCCACAAATCACTGTGTAAAGCACTCGTTTCAGGAAATAACATTCTGTTTATTGAGGATATTCGCCTCTTCCTATACAGTCAGAGTTTTGGAAATAAAATATATTTATTACTTAATGATTAGTATCTCACTTTCCAAGCAGCATAGATTGATTTTTTTTTTTTTTGTGGTGGCTGGGATTTGAACCCCAGACCTTGCATATATTATGCATTGTCCATACCAACTGAGCTAGGCTCACGAGGACAACATAGATTGATTTAATAGAGGAAGAATAGATTTAATGTATCTTAGGGGGTCAAATTAGCCTAATTACTCTTTTTGTAAATTGCATTCAGAATTTATTACCTTGATGTATACAAATATCAGATTGCTGTGTTTTTCATTCTAGCAAGTTATACAAAATTATGTAGTACTGCCAATATTGTGTGTATCAGGGATTTTCTCCAAAGTTTGACATATGCCATGATATGACCAATTTTTTGTTCTTTAGAAGAACAAAATCGACAAACAACTTTGAATTTTACATGTACATGATTGTTTAGGCCACTATTTGAGTTCATCATAGGCCAATATTTGACGCCCATTATATGGGTAGGCATAGCATTCAGTGGTACTCAATACTCATCTATGAGTCATAGACATGTGGTTTCAACTCAAATAGAATTCGGGTAAATTAAACTTTCCATGTGTCTACAACCTACTGCAACAATGATGTATTCTAATCAGCTGAACATTTCATGGAAATCTTCAAGGGGATAGCGTGATGCCAGATGATACTTAGATGCAGATGTATAAAGTGTGAAATATAAACAGCAGTAAAAGCAAAGTTCACATAAAGAAGAGCAGAAAAATCAGGCAGAAAAGCATTTCTGATCGCAGTATATCCAACACGAATTAATACATAAAATTTAGACTACTCAAGCACTGCACTACAAGTTTTCAACAAAAATGAGGAAATGAAAATTGTCAAACAGCTAACTGATACCAAAAGAAAAAAATATTCTAAATTTGGGCACACTAAGATGGTAATGATGAAGAATACGTACAAGGAAACTAGCATCTTCATTATGCATGTGGCCATCATGACAGATCAGATTCTCTGAACTTAGAGCAGATATCAGCTCCTGAAGAATCACGGCACTTGATTTTTGAGGTACACCAGTTGCAGCCAACTCATTTTCTTGAGAGGTTAATTCCTTCAGCTTTTGTTCAAGAAAGGCACCTAAATTATCAACTTTCAGTGGTGGAGGTCTTTGGAAGTATGCCTTTCTCTCATTGTTGCTGTTTGTCTCTTCCTCTTCAACATGAATTCCCGTCTTTTGCTTCAAAGGGGAACTAAATGTGAATGAAGCTGCATTATTGTTCATATTGTGAATCGCCTTAACTGGTTCTCCTTGACCTTTATTTTTTATATTGGAACTGTTCAAGGACGAAGAGTTAAAGTCCCTCCGTTTTCCACCGGTTGCCTCACGACGAACATTTCTTTGTTTCAAACCAACTGAATTAGCAGGAGTCGTCCCTTCGAGTCGTGTGACATTTGGTGTCCTTTTCCTCTCTAATGTCCTTACATGAGACAAGGACTCAAGACGTTGTCTATTACAAGGTTTTTTCTCTAAGTCAAATTTGGAGCTGTTAACTTTAGTAGGCGACCTCATCCTCGTTTGACCACTGATGCTTCTATTCAAAGCAACAAAGTCTTTAGTCCCACTTGTAGTGTTTGCACACGATGATACTCTTTTTACTTGCATACTACACATTGTAGATCCAGATGAAGAGCTTTCACTGCTTAATTTCGATTCTTGTGCTTTGCGTTTGTAGGCAAAAGAAGATGCATCATCCTCTTGGGCCCTTATTGGTCGGCATGATGAACTCGAACTCCGTTGAGCCGGACCTTCGCGGGGCATTGTAATTCTTATGGTAGTCGGTTCATTCCACGACAGTTGTGCATAATTTTCCTCCTCTCCATCCGTAACATGAGATGCAAATTTTTCCTGACTTCTCAGAAGTACAATATCTCTTCCTTGTCCGTGAGAGGGAGTAATCGGCATTCCCTTCTTACACGACGATACCATCGAGGTAGTAGTGATCACAGCTGAAACAGTCGGTGGAGGAACATCGGGTGGTCCCCTAACGTCGGCCTTGCAGTCAATTACATCAAGCAAATTGCCACAATTCTTGCAAGAAGTCTGCCCTATTGAAGTTTTGGATGCGCTGGAAACGTAACAAGAATGATTTGGCATTATCGCATTTCCCACACCACCTTTTGCAATGCCAGCCTTAAGAGGACAAGCGGAAGCATGATACGTCAGAGTGCCTTTACCTCTACTTGCCTGCAGTCCAGGTTCCAAAATCTTAGCAGCCGCTCCTATTAACCTAGAGCTTCGAGAAGCACTTTTTCCAGAAGTAATTCTAGGACTCTTCAAAGGAGAAGCAAGCTTTGGATGATGATGGTGGTTATGCTTTTTCGCTCGCGACAAAACACTCCTAATATGAAGGGCCTCGGCTCCAAATCTAGTCACGGCCTTTCTCTCACACACTCCAGTTTTCTGAAGCTTCTGAGGTCTTGAATCATGCTTTACAACTCTCATTTCCAAATCTTTACCATTCCTATCCAACTCACAATGATTACTCAAACACTCTTCCCCATCACCATAACTATAATCAGGACACAAAGCTTTCTTTGATTTCTCTCGCTGAGCAGCTGGTATAGAATCTAAACCCATCAACCTAGCTACCAAACTTGGAACTCGCATTTCACTCTTTCGTTCTACATCCACACCATGACTCCCACCTTTCGGAAAACCTCCACTATTCTCATTAGCAATCTACAATTGAAACACATCCACAATATCCAACAAAAAGATTAAGTAAGAAACATCAAAGAACGCCAAATTAGAAATCAACAACAATAAACCAAAACCATAATAAAGCCTTACCAAGTGAAGTTTGGAATTTGGCATTTTTTCATCTCCCCTAAACTTTTTAGCACGACCTGAAATACACACAACAACAAAGATCAAAACAATGCCTAGTATAGTTTTTCATGCCAAATTATCTTATTATAAGAGAATTATATGAAAATAGATAAAATTACAAATTAACTAACCTGGAGTCAAAAGTTTCTTGGAGAAGAGCTTTTTCTTAACAAGCCTCTTCTTCCAATCAATAAGCTGAAAGAAAATACCAACACAGCCACCAGGTTTTTGAACCTTATCCGTAATAGCCAAATTCTTCACAGAAGAAGATTCACTCATTTTCACAAAACTTTCCAACAACACACCCCAAAAACAAAAATCATAAAAGATTAAAACAACTTCCTTAACAATGAATTTCACTCTACATAGTACAAAACCATAAAACCCTCCACCCCATAACAAAAACAAAAAAAAAAAACAATTTTTTGATAACCCTTTCACTCCCTGAAAACTTTGCAATTCACATTACCTCACCAACCTCCTAAAAAAACCATCTTTTTCTTCCAGAAATGTAAGCCATAATGACAGAAAAGAATCCCAAAAACTAGTTCTTTAAGGTAACAAGGTACAATAATGTAATCCAAAACAAACCCTGCAAAAACCTCTGGTGCTACTCACGACAGCACTGAGCATGAAAGCAACATATGATACTGCAAAAAAATGTTCTCACAACAGCTTTTTCACTCTTTCTTCTTCTGCTTTTTTGTGCTAGTAGTGTGGCGCGTGCAGGTTGTAGAAAGTGACAGAGAAGTGAGTAGGATAAGATGAATGAAAGAGACAAAAAGTACATAAACTTCGCTCATCTATGTATTATTGGTCAACACACAAAATATTTATATAAGTACATTCTCTATGTTGATGTATAATGTACTCCTCCATCAAGATTCATGTTCATAAGTATAATCTTCACCTATTTCAAAAAAAAAGTATAATCTTCCCGTAATCATAAAGATTAATCTTTTGAGATTATAATAGACAACATAACTCTCTCAAGATTTATGGCTGCATTTCTTCATTCATACTAGTAGAATTATTTTTAAAAATTGAACAAAACAAAAAAATTAAAATAATCAACACTTTGGATTTTGGGTCTTTTACACTATATATGTATCAATCATTATTATTAGACTATACAAACTTACGATGTTCATGACAAATACATGACCTTCCTTAGTCAAATCGCAGAGATTCTCGTTAGTCAGATTTTATTCCTATGTTAACGAGTGCGCCAATCATATTTTAAGGAATATAAGTAATAAGTATTAATGAAAATACATGTAATCAATGCTTAAAAATAATTATTTAACTAATGTTTTGGAAATTAAAATATTTAACTTTTTTAAAAAATAATTATTTATTTTAGAATGGTTAATAAACGCTCCGATAGACACGCTAACAAGACTTTTTATGAGTTTTACTAACAAATACCCTGTTTAAAAATAGAAATAATTTATAAATTTTATGTAAAAAAATGTTACTTTTTAGACTTTCAATGTGTTAGATTACACCATTTCTAAAACAAAACTTTCTCTTTAAACAAAACTTCCTCTTTAGCATTGCCCTTTTATAAAATCATCATTTATTAATGACACAAAAAAGAGATTAAAATAATTGGAAGGAGAATAATAAAATAGCAAGGGGTATGTATAAAAATGGGGTAGCGTTTGGGTGACATTGTGGTTGGTGACATTAGCCAACCACAATGTCACAAGTGGTCTTTTCCTTTCTCTTTCATAAGGTATTTTTGTTTTTTAGTACACTTGTAACATTGTGGCTGGTCAATGTCACTAATATCACAAACCACAATGTCACCCAAGTACAGCCTTGTACATGGTCTCACCATATCTGATGTATTATATGTAATCTTACCATATTTTTTAAATAAAAGACTTTTCTAAACTTGAACTTATGTTTGAATATTTGAGGACAAGGGTTTGGACACTTGGTTTGAGCACACATACATAATTGAAAAAAAGTAGGGAAAAAAATAATTAAACAATATTCCTTTTTTAAATAATTAAATGAAATATATTTTGTTTGTGGGTGCCTAAATGATGTTTTTAAAAGTTTGTGTCCAAACAAATCTTCTCTTTCAGTTACGCAGCAACAACTTTATTGTTATACATTAATATTTTAGGATTGGGGAAAAAAAATACATTAATATTTTAGGATTGTAAAGTCATATATAATAAAACATGTATATTTTTTTCAGAGTGTCATATAAAAAACCAAGAGAAAGTAACATTGGTTTTACAAATTTGTCATTCAAAAGAGATAATTAGTTTACGCTCTCAATATAATATTTATTGTGAATCGTAGAAAAAGATGTAAAATAAGTAATTGTAGGTTGATAAATAAATAATTAATGAAATTGAAAATTCAACCAAATTTTTTGAAAAAGGTGCAGAGAAGTTTTTCAAAAGGGCCTTATATTAATATGCAAAATTAATATGTTTGTTCAGAAAAAAAATGCAAAAATAATATTTGAGTTTAATCACAATTATTCCTAAAGTTGCACCGTAAATAGTTATGGTACGGGTTAGTACAGTAACTGCCAATAATTATAATTAAAAGTTAAATATGTTTTTAGTCTCTACAAAATTATCAGCTTTTAAGTTTGGTTCCTATAAAATTTTTATTCACTTTTAATCTCTATTTACATTTTACAGGGATTATTTTGGAGGACTAAAAGTTTCCATTTTTTATAAAAAGTTTTCAAAATAAAGACTATCTTGCAAACCACAATATTACGGAGGACTAAAATTACCATTAAAAATTTATAGGGGCTAAACTTAAATACTTGTGATTTTGTAGGGATTAAAAACATATTTAACCCTATTATTAATTGACTATAAAAAAATTTACAATACATTATATATACAAAGGTTGGGGTTCGAAGGAGAGACACCCAACTTATTTATCAACCATGTTACTTGAACAAAGAAATATATATTTATACTACAAGTGTATCTTTGTTTTACATACTACAGATGTATCAAAATTAAATTCTCAATTTTGATAAGGATTAATTATATTTCTGAGTTAAATATATTTTTGATCCCTATAAAATTTGAAACTTTTAAATTTAGTTCTTATTTAATTTTAATAGATTTTTTAGTCCATATAAAAATAAATTACATATAGTTTCAGTCCCTATTAAAACAAAGTTTGTCTAATTATCCTTAAACTCTTAAATCTTTAAACGATTTTTTTGAGACAAGTTTAGAACACCACAAATGGTTTTGTTTGCTAAAATTTAGAATTTATTAACATGAAATGAATTAAATATGAATATTTTTAAAAGACAAAAGTTCAAGATAAAAGTAACAAAAATATGAACGTAAAAATAAGATTTTGAGATAATGTTTTGCATGTGAACTTTTAGTAATGTTCTTAACACTTCTGCAAAAAATTGTTCAAAATCTTAAAAGTTTAAGCATAATTAAACAAATTTAGATTTAGTAAGGACTAAAATTGAGTGCAAATTTTTTTTATAGGGGATAAAAGAACTATTAAAATTAAGTAAGGACTAAACTTAGAAGGTCCCAATTTTATAGGGACCAAAAATATATTCAACCCTATATTTTTTTAATTATATGATGTAATATGAGAGGAAGATAATGTTTTATGTTGGGTTTCAGGTGTGAGTGATTATGTCTCACATCGACTAGGAATAAAGGAAACGTTGGATACATAAGAGAGAGGACACATATACATTATGCCTTGAGATTTTGGGTGGATATATGGTGTCTAATTCTTTTTGGGTCCTAGAAGTTTAGCCCATTGCCGCTCCCGGAGCTCTCGGGACTCCCCAACAACTGGTATCAAAGCCCTGGTTAGGCTCGATGGGGAGCGGGAGCGGGATCCTAGTGTGGATCAGGCTAGTGATGTGAGTGACTCACACTTGAGGGGGTTGTTGGATTTCAAGTGTGAGTGATTATGTCCCACGTCGCCTAGGAATGGAGGAAACGTTGGATATATAAGAGAGGGGATCCATATACCTGATGCCTTAAGGTTTTGGGTGGAGATGTGATGTCTAAGTCTATTAGGGGCCTGGAAGTTTAGCCCATTATCGCTTCTGGAGTTCTCCGGATTCCCCCAACAACTTTAGTTTAATACTCCATTGAGTCACATTTATAAGCAAAGGAAGAACATTAATAATTCATTAAACTTAAACACCTGTTTTTTTTACTTATAAATGTGACTAAAGGTAACTCATTTTATCGTGATTTAACTGCGATTTTAGTGTTCTTTTTTTGAACTTATGGAGGATGTGAAATTAATTTTCAAAGTATAAAATTGATTTTATATTTTACAAAAATATAGAATTGATTATAATTAACTTTAATTTTTAATAAAATTGATCTTTAACCTCAGACATTTTTAACCCCTGTATAGAATTGTAACTTTTGACCAAAGAATTGATCTTTAACCTCAGGCATTTTTATTCAACTCACTTTTATATATTTATATATAAATAGTTTCATATTCAACATATCTTATTCAAAATTACTTTTTATAGATCGAGAACCAAATCTCACAAAAAACTTTTAGATGTATCAAATTACTTTAATCTCATTTTATTTTTGAGCGAATAGTTACGAATGTGTAACGAGTAGTCACAATAATCTTTCAATATATCAAATTCTAAAATTGATTTTAGTTGTGCGCTTTGTTAGTCGATATAATCTTTGACGTTAAAATAATTTTTCAATGATGACTGTAACCATTTTTTTATAGGGATTGATATATTAGTTAGTAAATATTTATATACATTGATATGACAGTAAATAAATACATTGAAAGACATATATAACAATATTAACTAAACTTTTTAATGTTAGTGAATATGTCGAATGACGTATTTCACAATAAAAAAAATATCATGAAATTTCGATACATTAATAGATTATTATGCCCATTCATCATACATGCAGAAATGAAAATATCTATTTTACCCTTTCATTTTTATACTTACGTAGTGGAGACAAGAAACGAAAAAAGAGGTTCGGGTTTTTGTGTAACGTTGTGTCTACGTTTGTCTGCTATTCAATTCAACACTCAATAGGAAATGGACGGTGCCTTGACCTCACGCGCTTTCAAGGGCATGTGAGCCCCACTAGGGTTGATTATGTAATTACCTATTCTATTGCATGAAAACAGCAAAACTCACTAGTGTAGTTGGATTAGAACTGAATGGCACAAAGCTTGCAAAAGGAAATTAATCATGCAAAACTTTTTCCTTTCTTTCTGGTTATTATTATTACCTGCCAAATTTACTTGTTTGGTTTGCATCAAGAAAAAAGTTTGATAATGCATGCATGATGGGAGGGGCCATTTTGCTCCATCTTTTCAGTTAAACCACTTACTTTCTTGTTTTCTTATCAAACTTTTTGATTGATTGTAGAATAATGATCAAACTATGTGTAAGATTGGAGAAGAGCACATGATCAATGTTTTCTAATTTTTATGAAGCTTTCTCCCTATTTTTAATTCCAAAACTCTCTCCTTTTTCTTCATATGTTCCAAATTAGTTTTTCATATTTAATTCAACATGGAGGATCTTAATCTATAAGATTGGTTTAATAGGGAGATCGGGAAAAAATAAGATAGGTGATAAAAAGTAGGAAATTCATAAATAGTCTGTTTGGTTTGACGTGTATGTTGCAAATTCACATCTTGGTAGTTTGTAGACGTGAAAAAGGAGAAACTCTAAAATGTATTTTCACATCAACATAAATTTTTGTTGTGATTTCGCCGACTCCATGTCATGCCAAACACATACAAAGTAATAGAAGGTAGAAAAGCATATTGTATATATTTTCTAATACTAGGCATAACAAGCAAACCAATAATACGAAGAATAATTTTCTTTTATACATATCAATTAAATTGATATTACGTAAAAAAATCAATTAAATTGATATATTTATTTTGTTAACTCAGCCTCTATTAATTCAAGTATTAGCTGTATCATGTCATTCAAAAGAAATCACTTGTGAGACTCAAATCAAACCATAATATATTTTTTTTACAATTCAAGCCCTAGTATTTTTTTAACGGGAGTACTGTTCTTTGATTTCATACTACTATATTAAGATCAGTGTTTGGTAAGTTCTCATAAAAAATATAGAGTGATGGATGCTAACATGTATATGGTCTAAAATATATATACAATACGATTTTCTTAATATATAGATGTGCCCACATGAACCGAGGGTGGACATCACCTATATTCCTGATTGAAAATGACTAAAACAGTAACCAAGGTAAAAAAAAATGTGAATATCAATAAATAGTGAAAAGAACTATATTCCCACATGAACCGAGGGGGGAGTGTTTGTGACAGTGTGAGAATGAGAAAGTGAAGGGACCAGTGTTGGCTCTTTAACGTGGTTTCATTTCTATAGGAGTACGTACACCCAAAGAATTTTTCCTCAACTACTAGCTTGCGTATACTACTAAAGATTATACTAAGTATGATTAGTTAGAAATAGATTGTCCACAACTATGAACAAATCTTAGAGGAAATTGACATCAGATTTTGTTATTTTCGTGTTTAGAGAGATACCAATCCATCAAACCAAGAGAAAGAATCAGCTAACGTGAATGGAATTTGTTGAGTATATATATATATAATCAGATGTTGATACAACATATCAAAATAGAAGCTGTTGAGTATCATCGGATATTGATACAAAACTTAGCTAAATACGTTATGAAAATAACCGATTATTTTGTATTGGTTTTTAGGCAGATTGTTTTATATTTGTATGGTTGATTTTAGTTTTGAAGTTGTTTGTAGTCTCTTTTAATCTCTATTGCTCATTTGCCGTGTTGTTGAGTGAAGATGATAAAAAAAAAACATAAGAAGGAAATGTTGAATTATGTTCACTTTTTTAAATTTTTTTAAGAGTTTTAGCATTGGTCATGAGTCAAGTTATTCAGATTTCGACTCAGAGTCTAATAGCAGCGATGTAAAACAAATAAGATTAAAATAAACTGTCAATAATTAATTTAAATTGTCAAATCTTATATAACCAACTAACCACAAGACTAACAAATGAAGGATGCTATATCAAGCGAAGGAAAATTCCACGAGAAATCCACGATAGTGTATTTTAACACAATTTTGCTCCCACTTTAATTACTTCTTTTGCGGCATTCATGCTGGTGCTGGTACATGTATAGCTAATTAACACTTCCCAGGATGATTTCAGGAAAAAAAAACTTTCGCTATACTTATCTTTTCCCCTAACAAATAGATGAACCAATCCTAACTTATGAAACATAAACTAAATAAGACTATAAATAACTAGCAATGAATAAAAGATAAAAAAAAAAGTTGTATTAGTTGAACAATCATTTGTATGACAACTAATGAGATAACCATAAATTTACATAAAAAATAAGGTATTGACACACAAACTCTTAGAAGGTCTATTAGTGAGGATGAACTTATCCAATGATCCTTTGGACGTGAAGTCATAGATAAGTGCTCTTTAATTTTGTTCTCATAACAAAAACCCAAAAGTGAACGATCTTCACATGTGAGGTCTTACTAATTCTACTTCATTTATGAAATCTTTTTCATCACCCTTTGAATAATTTATTATTTTCACTGCTACTTGACGACCATCACGTAAGCTTGAATTGTACACATCACTAAATCCTCCTTTACCTAATTTCTCTTGAAAGGTATTTGTCATTCTTTTCACGTCAGCATATTGATATTGAGCATATTGATATGTTCAATCTTTCAATGAAATACTACACACTACGGTTATTTGAAATTAAAAAAAAAGTTCAAATTTTTCTTTTACAATTAAAAAGTTCTTTTTTTTATACAAAAATTAAAATTTTGGAAAAAAATTTCATAATGAAAAAAAAACAATACACTAGATAATATTTTTTGAAAATAAAAATTTAGATAATATTTTTCCATAATTGAAAAATTGAAAATATTTTTTCTGAATTTTTTTTAAATAAAAAATTGAAAATATTTTTTCATAATTTAGATAAAAAAAAAATTTAAACTTAAAAAAAAAAAAGATAACCTTTTCCCATAATTTTTTTTTCAGAATTTTAATAGAAAAAATTCAGATTTTTTTTCTAAACTTTTATTCCAGAATTTTTATAAAATCTTTTTTGAAATTAAAAATTTAGAAAAAAAATCCTTTTTTTTAACGAAATTATGAAGATTTGTTAAAATAAAATAAAATTCTAGAAATTAATTTTCAAAATAAAAAATTAGATAATTTTATATTTTCGATTTTTTAATAATTTTAATTTAATTTAGATTTTGTTTATACAATTTCGAAATATATAAAGGTTGAGATTTTTTTTTAAAAAATAATCTTCTTAATTTTGAAAAACAAAAACGAATTTTTTCGATTATTTTTTTAAAAAAAGGCACAAATGCCACGTGTATCCATAAAAAAAATGAAAAACAAAATTAATGATAGAGTAAGCACGCCACGTCATCAGAAAAATGTGACCCAGCGTGCCACATCAGCGAATATACACAATCAGATGGTCTGAGGGGGTATTTGAAACAAAAAAATACAGGGACCAAATAAAAAAAAAATTACAGGGGGCAAACTTGGAAATTGCCTATATTACAGGGGTAAAGCATTATTAACCCTGAAAGATAAGTGTTGAAAACTAATAATTTTTGTGAACACTGATTTAGTGTATGTCTAGAAATCACCCACTAAAATGTTTGAGTTAAAAGCGATAGTTCAAAAAATATTTGAACTAAATTATTTGGTTATTAATATGTATAATATAACATAATACTATCAAGTAGAATTGATCGTAATAATGAACTACATTAAAACAATACAATACAAGATTGGCACTCACACACATATAAAGAGTATAAAACATACGTACACTTTATAATTGTCTAAGTGTTGTTGTTTTAGATCTACCACCGTTGGAGAAGTTGCATTTGTCCTCCTCCACCTTATTGTTCATAAATATTTTGGCCAACTAAAGCATTGCCTCTTGTAATTAACCTTGTCTTTGATGGAAATTTGAGAATTGGTCTCGATAGATTGTTATTATAAACGTCAAGAAGTTGAATTTGAGGCAGAGTTGTAAGAATATGTTGTATTGAACTAATCAATCTATTGTCAGCAAGAGTGAAGTTCACTAAATTAGACAAATTGAAAAATGCGGAATTGCCAAATCAACCATCACAATTTTCCCCCTTGACACATAATCACTCCCTTGTCGGTACAAGCATCGTTTTCTTTACCATTTGACACAAAATCAGCATGCCCAAAATCCTCCTTCACCTAATTTATCTCGAAAGAAGTTTGTCATTCTTATATCACACATGCACGTCCGCGCGCGAGCCCTCGCACACGCACATGTTTTTTTTTTTTAAGACCACCTTTGTAATAAAATATGATACCTCTTACGCATACAAATAATCACAAATCCAACACTAAGCAATGATGCCCCCTGCATGAAACTAAAAAAGATTAGAAATAACTATCAATAATTAATTTAAATTGTCAAATATTAAATAACCATCTAACTACAAGACTGACAAATAGATGAACAAGTCCTAACTTATAAAACATAAACTAAATAAGACTACAAATAACTAGCAATAAATAAAAGATAAAAAAAAAAAAAGAGTTGTATTAATTGAACAACCATTTGTATGACAAATTATGAGTCAACCATAGATTTACATAAAAAAACGAGGTATTGACACAAAAACCCTTAGGAAATCTATTAGCGCAGGTGAACTTAACCAATGATCCTTTGGAAATGAAGTCATATATTAGTTCTCTTTAATTTTTTTCTCATAACAAAAACCCAAAAGTGAAACGATGTTCACATGTGAGGTTATACTAATTCTATCAACTTGATTTATGAAATATTTTTCATCTCCCTTTGAATCATTTATTATTTTCACTGCTACTTGACGATTATCACGTAAGTTTATATTGTACACAAAACTAAATCCTCCTTTACCTAATTTCTCTTGAAAGGTATTTGTCCTTCTTTTCATGTCGGCATATTGATATTGAGCATATTGATATGATCAATATCTTTCAATGAAATCATCCACACTATGATTATTTGTTTTTGTGTTTTCTCGAAGATCCACACTAAAAAAGAATGGCCCTGCATGAGATCAAAAAAGTGAATGATAATTATAAATAATATGTAATTATTTATGTTTAAAAGAGTTAGTTGAAAGAACAAATAAGTAATTTAAATTGTCAAATCTTAAATTATAAACTAACCACAAAACTAAGTAACTAATACAGAACTAAATATAACTTATAAACCCGAAACTAAATAAGATTAGAAATAACTAACAATAAGTAACAGATAAAAAAAGATAGGTGTTGATAACTAATAATTTTTTTAACATTGATTTAGTGCATGATTGAAAATCACCCACTAAAGTGTTTGAGTTAAAATCGATAGTTCAAAAAATATTTGAACTAAATTATTAGGTTGTTAATATGTATAATATAACGTAATACTATCAAGTAGAACATGATCGTAATAATGAACTACATTAAAACAATATAATATAAAATTGACACACACACATATAAAGAGTATAAAACATACGTACACTTTATAATTGTCTAAGTGTTGATATTTTAGATCGACCACCGTGGAGAGAAGAAGTTACATTTGTCCTCCTCTACCTAATTGTTCATAAATATTTTGGCCAAGTAAAGCATTGCCTCTTGTAATTAACCTTGTCTTTGATGGAAATTTGGGAATTGGTCCCCATAGATTGTAATTAGAAACATCAAAAAGTTGAATTTGAGGTAGAGTTGTAAGAATATGTTGTATTGAACCAATCAATCTATTGTCAGCAAGAGTCAAGTTCACTAAACTAGACAACTTATGAGTCAACCATAAATTTACATAAAAAACAAGGTATTGACACAAAAACCCTTAGGAAGTCTATTAGCGAGGGTGAACTTATCCAATGATCCTTTGAAGATGAAGTCATAGATTAGTGCTCTTTATTTTTGATTTAATAACAAAAACACAAAAGTGAAATGATGCTCACATGTGTGGTTCTACTAATTCTATCTAATTCATTTATGAAATCTTTTCCATCTCCCTTTGAGTCTTTTATTATTTTCACCACTACTTGACGACTATCACGTAAGTTTGAATTATACACAACACAAAATCCTCCTTTACCTAATATCTCTTGAAAGGTATTTATTTTAGTGTTTTCTCGAAGATCCAAACTAAAAAAGGATGGTCATCCATGAGATAAAAAAAAGTGAATGATAATTATTAATAATATATTATTATTTATGTTTAAAAGAGTTAGTTGAAAGATTAAATAAGTAATTTAAATTGTCAAATCTTAAATAACCAACTAACCACAAAACTAAATAATACATGAACTACATATAACTTATAAAATCGAAACTAAATAAGATTAGAAATAACTAGCAATAAGTAATAGATAAAAAAAGATAGGTGTTGATACCTAATAATTTTTGTGAACATTGATTTAGTGCATGTTTGGAAATCACCCACTAAAATGTTTGAGTTAAAAGCGATAGTTCAAAAAATATTTTAATGAAATTATTAGGTTGTTAATTTGTACTATATATAAAGAAAATTACCCCTTTCAGCACTTTTGAGCTGGCTTTTTCTTTCAAAAAATACCGTCAATTTTCAATACAAATAACACATGTAACAAATAGATAAGAATAAATTTAAGTATTAAAAGAAATGTAATAAACAAGATATGAATATATATATGTCTGTTTTTTTCCTTTATCATTTAAAAATTGTAACAAACTAGATGAATATATTTATACTTACTTTTTCATTATTCCAATTATACCTTTAAATAATTTTTTCTATAATAAAGATTGTCGTTGGTGTCATTAAAAAAAATTAGATTATATTTTTTTGTTATATTGTGCGAGTCATTGAAATAGATAATAATAGTTAGTTTGGTTTGTTATAATTTGAAAGCAACAAACATTTACATATTTAGTTTTAATCAAAATTTCATAAAAAATACCGTTCATAATTTTCAAACGTTAGTACAATATAAAGAGCGGAAACGTGCCCGTCTTTTCGCTAGTATGTGTATTATAACGTAATACTGACAAGTAGAACATGGTCGAAATAATTAACTACATTAAAACAATAAA
>Ga0315914_1006228_pt1 | contig 16992 bp, 17 predicted proteins | sample MpolenodulesMG_FD_203920 | JGI IMG/M metagenome (GOLD analysis project Ga0315914, IMG submission 203920) | Medicago polymorpha root nodule microbial communities from Los Angeles, California, United States - elongated nodules | ecosystem: Host-associated > Plants > Roots > Nodule | place: USA...
CTATGCATGGCATTTGACCAAACAAGTGACGTGTATATTGATTTTCACCAAGATGCTCAAAATAAGTGTTAAGTTGTGCCTTCAAATCATCAAGAGAGTCGGTAGGCGTTATCATAACCTTAATTGTCTTTTTAAAAGCAAAGTACCTAACACGGCCTTCAATTTTTGCAACCTCAGACATGTTTCACTTCACAAAAGCTTTATGAAAAAAATCATACATTAGGATGAAATTAAATGAAATGTAATAATGAATAAATCAAATACGTAAACATTAATAACGAATAATTAAGTATTGCACTACTTTCACCATATAAAAGTCATATTATCATATATATCAATATAAATTGCATAATGTTACTTATATATTAGCCTTAAAAAATTGGCATTACAATTTCGACCCCAAAATATACGTCGATGTAATTTCAACCAAAAAAAAGGACTAACACCGACAAAAAAATCACTCATTAAAGACCAAGTGAAATAGAATCTTCCTCATCTTCCGCAATAACTTCAAATTGTTGCTTTGGTTTTTCGGGAGTGTCCAACAAAATAGGCGCCGCTTTGCTTGACTCCTTTTGTTGTTGTGGCGGTTTGTTTCCATTTTCAATAACCATGAGCTTTCGGAACAACTCATGTTGATCCAAATAGTCATCTTCCCAAGTTACCGCATCTTCTTTCTTGTGATTGTGCCACTCCATAGATGATGGAGGTAGTGGACAACCATTCTTCAAATAAATAAGCACGAAATGATTCAAAATTACCCCAAGGCACATGATGGGAGTTTTTGCTTACCCGGCGGTGGTGGCCCTCTTAGTGGGAAAAAAGATTACGATCTTCCAAGAGTTGTCAACATGACCACACACCTTTTATAATAATTAGCAACAATGTGTCCCATGTCCGGAACAGTGAACCACTTATCAACAAGATGTGCACAACCTCCCATATTTGCAGGAGGATGTAAGCCATTTAAAATGTAGTTATAACGATCATCACCCGCATATACTTCAACATAATCATCTCTATGATCTTTCAACTCTTGAATAAGATGTGTATGAATCATGATATGACTTTGTTCGGTCAATCTCATGAACTCGGCTATAGCCCAAAATCCACAATGTCCATCGCCTATAACATCCACCACCTTTTCAATAAATGGAAGCATGAAGCGTGACATATAATCAACAGGCCTCATAACCAGAATAGGCTTAGGCTTTGGATACCGAGTAGGAGGTGGAAGTGGAGAAAGTGATGTTTTACCAAGACGAGCACCTTTTTTTCTTTTAAATGATGAAGTTGTTGGTGACGGTGACGGTTGACTATCCGGATTTTGAGAATCAACAACCTCCCACGAAGAAGGGATTCAACTAGTCGATGTAATTTTTCCTTTAGACCTTGCAATGTCCACTTTTTTCTTAGCTCCCTTGGTTGGTACTTTTCGTGGTGGTGGAGACATCATGGTGGTTTCAGGAAATGCCAACTGCCACAAAACCTCTTTGACTTCAAGTTTCATTTGGAAAGGGAGTTTCTTGAGACGTTCTTGAATACCCTTCAACTCATCCTCGACAGAAGAACCATCTTCATTACTTTCTTTGCCTATACGTAACCTAAGCCAATGGTGGTGTATCTCATCCAATAAAATTGGCTTGTCTTCAAGGATTTTGATAGCAATTTCGCATGCACATGGAAGCCCGTAAGAAGTCCTTTGAACACAACCACAAATTTCTTTGTCCATGCACAATGTTTCCCTACAACGTGACTCTTCCGAATCAATGTTGTTCAAAGATCATCTAGACACATGACCACCTAACCCAGAGTACAAAGTGACATCTTTGAATCTATGTTCCAATATGGTAACGCTCTGACCAAAGGTTGTTTGTATCGCAGTGAAATGAAGCACCAACATGTCATGTATTTTCTCCCAACAAGTACCCAAATCACCCACACTATTGTCCAAATATTTCTTTACGAAAGCATGAGCCGATTCTACCCTGTTGATGGTTCTGCAACCAAGATGCATCACATGGTCTGTCCATGCCCTCACTATTTTCTCCTTCACTTCTTTCAAGGTGGTCATGGCATAATTTAAGAAAAGTGAAAAATCACTACATTCATCCTGGAACTCCACTAATGCATTTGCATATAACTCTTGAGTGGGCTGCTCAACCATAGCTTTCCATGCCCTCATTATCTTCTTGACAACATCGCGAGGTTTCACCTCTTTCCCATCCTTTTTTTCCCAAAGGATATTTACAATCTAAGATGCACCTTTGTTTAACATTTGCTTGCACGTGAAAGTAACAATTCATTGCATAACTTTCGGGGAAAACATTTTCAACCGCTTTCATCAAAGACATATCCCTGTCAGTCACAATCACCTCAGGCATATTCTTCTTTGACGTAAGAAGTTTACGCAACATTTTTAAAACCCAAACAAAGTTTTCCTCTTTCTCATGTGTCACAAATCCAAACCCAACCGAATATGTCAAATCGGTCAAAGTGACTCCAACTACCTCAAACATTGACATCTTGTACATGTTGGTTTTGTAGGTGGAGTCCATAGCCAAAACCGTTGGAAAATTGTTAAACAACTTAACGGATGTTGGATGAGCCCAAAAGATATCTTCAATTGTAGTACTTTCACTTTGTGTTCTTGAGAAATAAGTATAGTTGTGCTCCTACAAATTCGAGATTAGATATTGCAACGACTTCTTGTCACCTCTATTTGCCTTCCATATTTTTTGACGTTCATTGTACACTTGCTTGATATTTGTCATGCAATGTGGTCTTTTGTTCTTCAAATTTATCAAAATATTTCTTGGAAGCATCTTGCTCTTGGTCAAGTCACATATAATCTTCTTGTCGTCCTCCTTTAATCTACCGGCAAGAATGTGTCCTTCTAACGCTGGCTCCATCGCATGGTTGTAAACTCCATTAAGAATGTTCAATCCCCATTCATTTGTTTTCCTACTAAGATATCCACTAACCATGAACAAGCACCCACATTTCCTTGAGCCCGTTGTCGCACGCTTAGGTTTTTTTCCGGTACTTTGTGAGCTCCACTCCTTTCACACACTAGGCACAACATTGTATTGATCAAGCTTGATCTTTGTGTAACAATTGTAAATCCCGCCTTATTTGCTTGACGACGTGCCCACTCAAGCAATTCTTCTCTATCTTTCCACTTAATGTCGTCTGAAAAAACCTAGCTGTGTCAACTTCGTGGGCATGAAGTGGGAGGACACCGGAGTCAACATTTTTAGAAGCTTCAACATGGACGGAAGTTCCATCAATGTTTGGTTTGGCTACAACCTTAGGCGGTTTGACATCTCCGAAAATTTCGACAAAATTTGGTTTTGTCTCTCCCGGAACATCTTCTGCGTTCTCTACCATTACTATAATAAAACAACACAAAAATGTGAATTAACAACTAACTAATGCATAAACATCAATACCATAATGAATTAAAACAAAAAAAAACAAAGAATTTTTTTTTTGAAAAATTAGCGGTAGCTGCCTTTTTTTCGTTGTGAAATTTTTTTCACAAGTAAGTCTCGGCACTTAACTATCGAGGTTTTCCTCGGCAGTATACTACCAAAATATATCTCGGTAGTTAACTGCCGAGGTTTCCCATGACAGAGTTCTACGTAACTGACGTAAAAACTCATAACAAAAGCAAAAAATCAACCGATTAAAATGCTCAATACCTGTTTTTTAACGTCAAAAGTGTGTTGATACCTCCTAGGATTGATGCACCAATGATTTTGGGGCAAGATTTGATGTAAAAAATATTGGATTTTGGTGTTTAGATGGAAGAGGGAAAAACGATGATGATGAAATAGTGTGTAGGGGAGCAGGTGGCTGTTTCATCTGATGAAACATTTTTCTCGACAGTTAACTGCAGCCGGCTTTTACATGTGTTTCTCATCCTTATGATATGTGTGAACAACAATTTTCATTAAGTTTAGTTGAAAGTGAAATGAAGATAAAATTGGGTGAAGGAGGGGTAATATCTTCTCATTTTGAGTCATCTTGTTTTTGTTTTCTTTCCCTTTGATTACACCTAACATAATTGAAGGTGTTAGTCGAAAACGACTTACAATTGACTTAAATATTAGTTGATTCTCAAATTGTTAAATAAATGATGACTAGTCAAGTTAGGGATAGTTAAATACGAGTGAGTTGAATATTTCTCAGATCTAAGGAGTCTCACGAAAATTGTGGAGATGTCAGAATTAGTCAACGGTATATGGAATTGATAATTCAGCCTAAAACTTATGTCCAATGTTTTTAGTTTTGTGGTCATGAAGAAACGATTATAATCTAGGGTTTAGGGTTATTATAATCTACGAAGCAATAATATTAACAAAGAGAAAGTGTTGCATGGACCACCTACCAACAAATGTAGTGGAATGGGGGAAGCAAGGTCAGATGTGGGGCACCACGTACACCAAACGACAGTAAAAATAAACACATTGGCCGCAAGCTTAGTCAAATAATGATACGGTCAAAGCTAAATTGTATACATTCATCGTCAATAGGATTATGCGCTATGTCATTTTCGTCTATAAATACCACTTGTCAAACTTGTTTTAGCCGAATTATATATCATTTTTGTCTATATTGTATTTAACTCAATCTCCTGACATAACCGCTTTAAAAAAAAAAAAAAAAAAAAAGAGAATCATTGTTGAAAACTATTGACTCAATCCTCATATAACTTTCAATTTCAACAATAGTTTTGCACAAATTAAAACTAGTAATCATCTATTCTGGTGCCCTTAAAAAATTGGTGTCTTCCCGCCTATGCTGAGGGTCACTTGAATTTAAAACAAGTAATAATTTTTCAATGAGTAATTAAATTCATTTAGTGTCTCTCTTTTCATGTTGTTAGTAGTCAAACATCATTATTAAAACATAAGAAAGACAACTAATCAGTGTGATGTTTAAGAAATGCTAGACTGCACACCAAATAAGCCCAAAGTCGTCACTTTTTTGCAAATTCCACTACTCTTGAATTGCGTAAATTACTAACCTTAGTTTTAACTATTTATTTATCTGAGACCTCGTTATCCCATTAAGTGGCCTGGCCTGGTTAGTCAAGAAAACAGACTGGACACCAAAGTATCAATTTTGAATTTTCTGAATATCCACTTTCTAGAATTGCATAATTATGTCCTTGAATAGACAAAAAATGAAAAAATGTACTCCCGTTCTCTAACTCAATTGAGTGATTCTAGTTTCTATCTTTGACCTTCCTCTTTAAAAATTGAGTAGAAAAAATGGGAGGATAAAATATCACACACTTCAATACTTGATCGCGCAAGCATAATTGTTGCTAAAGAAATTGGTGGTAATGTGATTTGGACAAAATGGCAGTGACACGGTAGTTTTTTAAGTGTATAAAATTAGATGAAAGAATTTATGGAAAACTTGAGGTGTAGCTAGCATCATAGCAACTAATTTCAAAGTTAATTTTATTTTGAGTGATGCTATACATCACGAGACAATTTCTCTAGAATGTATCACGAAAGCCAACTGCAATGGTAGCAAAGAAAAAAAAGACCCCGCCAACCATGCATATTGCATTTACAAAAAATTTAGGAGTTAGCTTTTAAACGTGTCGGAAAGGTTTCGGGAAGCATGTTTTCACTATAAAGAGCATTTCCGTTTTATCTTTTCAAAAGAAACTAAAGAATATATCATAGTACTGCTTATGAGTAAAAGGGAAAGCAAATCTCAAATTGCAAGTCAAATAAATGGGGGTCATCATCATTGGACAATTTTAACTCATAAGGCTACATTTCCGTCCCATATGGACCAATCATTGGTTTGAATTAAGATCTAAGTTTGCATATACACGAGCCGTGTCTTATGCTTTCTTCCCATATCCCATGTTAATTATTTCTTCTTTTCTCATATATTTTCATAAATGGTTGTATAGTTTGATGTGATTGTATAATTTTACACTATCATACATACATTAAACTATATTTTTATTATTAGGAAATTTTTTTATTTTATATGTAAGAAATGTTATATGTAAAAGAAATTATTAGGAAAATTGAGTTCTAAACTGAACATTTTCACTGCAAAGACAAACCCGTCTTCCGTGTATTGTTTCAATTTTAAGCTAACATATTACGGACTTGGTGAAAATTGTGTCACTTATTCTATATGTTATCCATAAGATCAAGATTTTATTGTAAAATATAAAGGTACTCATTTAGATAACTCCCAAATATAATAATTATGATTCACTCTACATGTGATTCATGTGAGTTTCTAGTTGTTATTTTTTCACTAAATTTTTATGAAACAATTTCTTCTTTAAAAACTGTATTTTATAGTTGCTGTCCATTTAAAACAAACTCACGTGCTTTGATGTTTTTTTTCTTCCTGTAAAAAATGATTTGACACTGTTGGTATGTTTTTGCTTGCCTTTAGTCTTGGGTATTTTGGCTCATCTTGTGTCTTGAATATATAGTTTTCATTAACGTATCTCTTTGAATATACGTTTTCATTTTGTATCTTTGGTTCTTAAATATGCTTATGCGATCACTGCGCCTTCAGATCATCCAACCGTAAACATTTACTCGCATTTAACCTGGAACGAAGTAGTACCTTTGAAAATGTTTATATTTGCGTGGAGACAATTAAATAAAAGAATCTTTACTAAGGATAATCTCAGCCGTCGTGAAATGGTGCCTTCTAGTTCATTGCTTTGCTCGAGAGGATGTGGGAATGATGAAACTATTATTTGTTTCTTGGATGTGATTTTTTCTTTAGTGTTTGGAGTCTTGTTCTTTGATGGCTGGGTATCGCTTTTTGAAAATCCAGCCTACATTGGAGAGCAAGTTCTGCAATTTGATGGTGCCCTTCTCTTTAGAAAGAAAATCTGTTCTTGTTTACTGGTTATATGGATGTCTTGTGTCTTGATTATTTTAAAAAAAATGTGGACCGTCATAATCTTCCTAGAGGCTTAAAAGCCCTCTAGAAAGGCTCAGACGCCCTCCAGAAGGGCTCCTGAGGCCTAGGCGCGCCCTTCTTAGGGCGCCGCCTTTCTTAGCTTCTAGAAACCTCTAGGAACCGCCTAAAAGACCAAAAGCCCAACTTTTTTGGGGGCTAAAGTCACACTAAAACAAGCCTACAAAAGGAGGCTATAATTACCACCCTTGAGAGCACTCTCAAAGTATCACATAAACAATCTAAACCCTAGATTCTGTTATTGTACTTTTGCAAGTACAAAATGTAACTCCAGAATTTTTTGAAACAAAATTTCCTTTGGAGCAACTTATAGATCACATCAAACTTTACTTGTGGTGTTGGCCGAAGAATCACAATCTCATTTATGTGGGGGATTTTCATTTGTGGTGGTCTACTTCGTTACTTTGTTTAGGCTTACCCAATTTGTAATTTTCAAATGGAGATTTGTTTCCATTGGCCTCTTACAAAAAATGAACAGTAATACTTTCACCCTACAATGTGCAAATGCAGGTTGGGTAAAAGTTCAGTCAAATAATTTGAGTTTGTTAATAATCTAAATTTATGTTTTTAATAATTGTGTTGTGTAATGTTGATGGAACACTAATTTCTCTATTACTTGAATGTTCACATACTTAAGACAGCTTGTCCCCATTTTTTAGGTTATCTTTCAATTAGAAATTAGTGATTAATTCCTCCAAAGCAAAGAGTTTTATTTAGAGAGATGATTATTTTCTACAAAAAGATGTTTTGAACGACCTTAATTTGCTCATATTAACTCTTTAAATGAATCTCAACATTTAATTAGTTTATGCATTGCCCGTAATATCCTTGTTTTAAAAAAATCACAATAGATTACATATCGTTTTTAACTTCTTAAAAAAAAAACAGAACTCAAATTAACAGACCACATTATTAGAAACAAACAAAAACCGCAATGATAATTTGATTACATCATTACATGGTCTACCAACATAGATTTCATTTTAATTAAAAAGTTGTCATAATAGTACTCTTGCAAATGATTTTCTCTAATCAGTCCTAGGACAAGAATCTTTGATGTTGGAATTATGGTCAAAGGAAGCTTTCCCAGAAACAGATCAGTTGGTATGCCTTGATTCATGTTTCTACTATACATAGAATCCAATTAATCATATTAGCCATTCAGGCTGGAAATTATGGACGTGGGTGTGCCATTTGAGACATGTCAACATATTATAATATGATTGTAAAATGTAAATACACACGCAACATTTTGCATTCTGGTTTGATGCTGCTGTTGTTAGTAGTTGAAACTGATTTGTCTATTGAGAGAGGTTATAATTTTAATTTATAGTTAGCTTAGCTGGTATTGTCACCACATTTTCATTCATTCATGCATATATATATATATATCATGTAGTAGAATTATTTATGATTTATGAGATCCCTAACAGTTCACATGTATTTGTTTAATAAAGTATCCTTAATATATATCCTAAGGTTGGTTCTGGTTCAGGTTTATACTTTATAAGTATAGATATATCTTAATCATTTACTTGGTGTGGAGAAGTTATGTTTACCCTTAATTATGCTAATTTATGTCATCAATCATATGATGTTGACTATGATTTTCTACTAAAATTAGGTTTTTGGGGACATATTGCCCTCCGTGTGGACCGTGTCTTAAAAGTTTGGTAAAAAATTGTTTAAGGTCGAATTGAATCATTTATTTGTTAATTAAGCCTACTTGTTTCTTGAATCCATCCAAATAAGCTTCAAAGTCCTTCTTTTAAGACATAAGCTTCAAAGTCCATTAAAAAATTATTTGTGCATATTCTAATCTTCCTCGTTACATATAAAGGTTTTTAACTATCAAATATAAAACTACTTTATACACTTTGTCAACAAGACAACAAAATTATAGAGCAAGGTACTACTTTAGTTAAGATTTTTTTTTTAAGGGTAGTTAAGATTTATTTAGAATGTTATTTCAGCAAGTTTACAGTTTATTTAACTAATTCCAACAGACTAGAGATGCCTTCTAAACTGGCTAGATACGTATTGGCTAGTTCAATAACATGGGTATTGCAGCTAGTACTTTTTTTAAAAAAAAAGCCTTTAAATAATAATAAATAAAAAAATATTTTAACATAATCTTTTAGTAACAAGTCTCTTTATCCCACTCAAAGTAAGACCAAGACGGGGATCCTTTGGGATTAACATTTTATTCACAGATTCAATATCAGACGATATCAAAAATTGTTTGATCAAGTTCAGTTTCAAATAGTATCAAAAAATGTTTGGTCAACGTCAGCCATTCATTACCATTGTGATAAGTCGTTGGTTGAGAGTTTTTTTATACTTTGAATCTTTTATGAAAAGCATAATCTTTGAATCATTAGAAGTTGGTATTTGTTTAGTCCAAGACAATAAGAAATGACATCAATTTTCTTTCTTATAAGAAAAATAAATATTAGAACCTCTTTTCAATATACTATTTCTTATTGATTCGGATTTATACGGGTCTTATTAAATTTCATGTTGGATTCAAGATAGGGATATTCAATTCCAAAATAGTGAGATTTATTTGAATTTTAACCAAAAAAAATCTATTTAAAAGTGTGTTTTAGAGGGCACGTTTTTTTTTTTTACTAATAAGTGGTTGGTTTTATTTGAGTGATGTGTTTCATGTATAGGCATGTTGGCTGCATAGTCACGTCTTTTTGTGCTCTTAAACACATTTTCTATCTTTTTCACCCTTGCACTCCTTGTGCTTGGATGTTCACTATTATTATAATTTTTTTAGAATTAATATGTCTTTACCTCTTGTAATTTGGACGAGTTTCGGTTTACCCCCAGTAAAAAAAATATTTAGATTTCAACCTTGAAAAATAAAGATTCTTCAAAAAAACACCCCTGGTTCCATCTGACACACTCCACTTACTGACATGGCACGCCACTGTGTAATTAATTTAATTTTTTTTTAACCTGACATGTGTGTATTGATTTAAAATATTAATTTAATTTTTGATTTAAAATTATATTTAAAAAATTAAAAATCAGAAGAAAAAAAAATATTTTTTTTCAAAATGAGAAAAAACATTCATATTTTTTTAAAAATTTAAAAAATAGAAAAAAAAATCGTATTTTTTTTTAAATTAAAAAAATCATGGAAAAATTAAATTAAAAAAGTCTGAAATTTTTTAAAAAAATTAATGTATATATACATTTTCGTAAAAATCCGAATTAAATTATTAAAAAAATCGAAAATATAATATTATCTAATTTTTTTTATTTTGAAAATTAATTTCCAGAATTTTATTTTATTCGAAAATATAATCTAGACGAATAACAAGATACAATGGATATTGATATTGGTTGACACCGGTATATAAGGCATGTTATACGATTGAATAACAAACCCTTAATTCTATTCATGATTTTTTTCTAATTTTTAAATTTTGAAAAATATTTTTTAAATATTCTAGAATAAAATTTAGAAAAATATTCTGGAAAAAAATTATCTATTTTTTGAAGTTTTCAGAAAATATTATCTAAATTCCGAGTTTTTTTAATTTTTTGTATAAAAAAATAAAGAAACAAATTTTTTAATTTCGAAAGAAAAATCTGAAATTTTTAAGTTCCAGAATTTTTCATTTTTTTATAAAATAAAACTTCTTACTTTCGAAAAAATATGATTTTTTTTACATTTTTTTCTGAATTTTTTAATTTTTCGGAAAATTTTCATTTTTCCAAAATAAAATTCCATTTTTATTAAATTTTCCAGAATTTCTTAAATTTTGTAATGATTTGTAAATTCATTACACACATGTCACGTTTTAAAAAAAATTAATTACATAGTAGCATGTCTCATCGGCGTCTGGAGTAAGTCAGATGGGGCCAGGGGTGTTTTTTTTGGAGAATCTTCATTTTTTAAGGTTGGAATCTAAACAAATTTTTGTATAGGGTGTAAACCGGAACTCGCCCTAATTACAGGGGGTAAAGACATATTAACCCATTTTTTTAAGAAGTCAAATTAATTTACTAAAATTGACATCGGGTAGAATCAAACTTGAGATTATTTTTTTTGAACAAGAAGTCAAATTTGAGACTTTGAGAAAAGTAAACTCCAAAATCATAAAACCAATCCAAATGGATTTTAATACATTCATTTTGTCTTTGCAGAAAAATATAAATAAGTGCATGGTCTAAGTGATAAGAGGATACCTTAAGAAAGTAGTTGTGATAAAACATGGTTGAGAAGAAAAGATTTACATTGTATGTCTAACAATTTCTTGGCATAGATTATAGTCACTGTTCAATGAATTAAAAAAAAAAAAAGTGATTTTTGCACTCTCCCATAATATCGTGATTCATGCATATATAGAATGATTTTGTTTTTGGTCTGAGACTATCAATAGGAACGACCCATCTTAATTTGTGATTAATCTTTGTTATGTTGGGATAGACCTACTTATTAAATAGATAGATAGCCAGCTTATGCTAGATAGAAAGTGACGTTTTTTTATTTTTTTGGAATAAGTGATGATGACTTTTTTTTTTTTTTTTTGTAAATAGAGATATATTTCATTAACCAAATCAGATATCACAGACTTCATGGAATTTAGAAACCAAAAGTAAAGAATTTTTAGTCTAAGCTCTAACAAAAAAAAAAATGCCTACAACCTTACAAACTTAACACTAGGCTCTTTATTTCTTAAATTGCAATCCTCTAATGTAGACAATCATTTTGATCTGGCAAAGGAGTTTTTGCACTGACTTATGCAAGTTCTGAAATGTTCTGTTATTTCTCTCTTTCTAAATCAAATATTGAGTCACACTCATCACAACCATTCTACTTCACTGATGCATATCGTTGTTCCGGTTGTATTGTCTTAGGATACATGTATCACTAATTGTTAGTTGCTAGTATTAATGCTTACCTTACTCCATTGCAAGATACTTGTCCAAACGGCTTCAGAATATTCGCACTTGAAGAAAAGGTGAGGATGAGTTTCATTCTCCTTTTTACACAAAATATACAATTGGTCATAATGTATACCAACTTTGTTTAACCTGTCACAAGTTGGCAATCTAGCATGAATAGCTAACCAAGTACCAAACAAACAATATGGAGGGGCAGGGTTATTGCAAATCATTTTCCTCCAACTAACTTTTGTAAAATCTCCTCTCGAGACATTATACATTTTCTTGATAGAAAAGTTTGGTTTTCTTTGCCGCTTCAAAGACTTTTTTCACTATCCATGAAGCTTGGGGAGGGACTTCAATAAGTAGTGCATTCCTCCCTTTTATGTAGTATTCATGAACCCATTATACCCATAAAACATTCTTCTTGTTAGCCAAGTTCCATAATTGTTTACTAATAGCAGCTTGGTTCCAACATTTCAAATCAATGACATTCCATCCATCAGCTATCTTAGGCAAACAAATATACTCCCAAGCAATAAGAGCTCTTTTGGAAATACATGATCTACCAGTCCAGAGGAACACTCTACACGTAGTTTGAATTAATTTGAGTACTTTTTTGAGGAAGAGCAAATACTTGGCTCCAATAAGTTTGCACACCAAACAACACTGACTTTATAAGTTGCAATCGACCAACATAAGATAACAACTTAGAGGACCAATTTTCAATCCTACTAATCATTTTCTTCACTAAAGGCTGACACTGTATAACAGTTAGTGATAATGACTTTGCTCGTATGATAAGTAGCGAAAACATGAAGAACAAAATATGTAAATATAGGTTAAATAATAATAATAATAAATCAGAAATGTTAGTAAGAACAGCAAGAAAATAGAATCATGGCCAATGATAAACTATGACAAATACAAGGGTGTGCAAAGTGCAGCATTGGAATGTTTTGAGACGCGGAGTTGAGAAATTTTTGCTTTTTGCACTTAGGAAAGGGAAATGATCAAGATAGAAAATTGTTATTATTAAAAAAAAAAGATGGAAAATTGTTATTGATACGACCATCAATTTTTATTGGTGGATCTTAGGGTGACAGTTTTATTAAAAAAATTCTCCCCCAAATTTTATCTTTATACTTTTTAAGAGTTTCTCAATTACAAAACAAAAATGACTTTTACGGTTTATGACAGTAAAAAAAAAATACTATAAATGATAAATATGACTTTTGCGGTTTTATTAAAGAAACAAGAGGTGATGTAATGTGTGCCTTTGTGAGATTTTTCTTTCTTTTTCGGTTTGATTTGCATTGCTCTGTCAATTTGTTTAGATAATGTAGGGGCAAGCAAAGAAAAAGAGGTGTAGGAGGAGAAGGAAAGAGAGTGCTACTTTTATTTTTTAAATTAGAAACATTGTAAAAAAAATTAATAAATTAAATGATTTTGAAGTATTATATGATTATTTATCATGCTTCTAATTCAATTTCTTAAAAATTATTTTATAATGTTTGTAAATTAAAAAAGAAATTTAACTACCATATGTGCATTTTTTTTTTAATTTAATTGTTTCACCTCCGGTACATAAGTATACCCCTGTTCTTGAGATTATGCAGTCAGCACTCAGCACCTTCCTACATCATACAAAACTTCCCTCAACCTCCTCAGTAAACGTTCCGTGTCACTAACAGAACCGTCATCATTAATCCCAACCAATTCTTCCTTCACAATCTGCATAATAGTCTTATGGATTTCAACATGGATTCTGCACAATCTTTAACATGGATTTTAATATGTGATTGCCAATTATGTGAGAAGATTGCTTTTTAGACCCCCCAATATCTCTTTAGGCCCCCTAAAAATACAAAATTAACCTTTGAAACTTAAATATTGCACACCTCCAGAATGTATCTACCGGAGGCACATTTTTGAATTTGCACTTTTAATACGTCCTGTAGTTAGATTCCGGATCATTTTTTAAACATCTTGTAAATACATACCGTACTGCAAGTAGCATATATAAAAGGGTGCAGTTATTTTCTTTTGTGCACTCAGCTTCACGTTACCCTTTATGAAATTATTATTTGTTTGGATTTTGATTATTTGTTTTAATAGCATGTCAGCACATATTTTAACAAGTTGAAAATGATGAAAGAAAAATATGTATATATTGAGATTTAAATTGGGAAAAATGCTGTCTACATACAACCCATGGCATTAAGATATTAAGGTATCTTTTAAGTGCTCCTTTAATTGGAACGGCCAAAGAATTTGCCTTGTTCCATTGGTTGAGATCTCCATACCACATTCTGTTCACCCCATGCCCCAAAAGGTCGACCATTTTTGTTAACCATATATAAGAAGCAACAGATTTAAGAGAAGCACACAAATCCGGTGGATGATGATGCATAGATTTTAAACAAACAAATTTTAATTTTATCTTCACCCTATACAGACCTCTAGTCAATAAGAATTACATTGCCATCGGGATGATGCATACGATTTAACAGATGAATTAAAAGCTCCATCACAACAAATATCTGTATCTACCAAATAATTGCACAGGAACGCAAAAATTAACTATTTCAGCTGTTTGATAATATAGGAGATCTCAGACAGTTTCACATTTCACAAAACATTTGAAAACAACATTGACATGATTAAAAAATCATCACTGTGCTCCATTTGATATATCTAAAATAATCGGTGTTTGCATGAGAAGAATTTTGTGAGAGAAACGTTCTTAAAATTAACTTTCCCCTACATTTAAGTGAAGCAAGAGAAAAGGAAGCATGCTACATATGTTCATAACAAACTACAATTTCCAACTACATATGTTCATAAATTGATTCAATTACCAAATAGGTTCATAACTAAGTACAATGCCCAACAACATAGGTTCATATCTAAATTCCTAAAACTAAAAACTAAACAAAATGCAAACATCACTGAGTGCCCTGTGAACTATACTGCTTGACATTTCTTCGCTTATGCCTCAATGACTGGTACTGAGTGGCAGGCCTCATGTAACAGAACCTCATAATTAGCAGGCCACAACGGATTATTAGGAACATTAGATATCAATTTAGGTTGAGAGACCTTATAGAACCACACCAAGTATCCATCTCTGACTGCCAATCAGTTTCCACTAGTTGCCCACAATCTTCTTCAGATATCAGATGCATATTATAATGCATGTTCCATCTGATAAATAATCATTGTGTACGGTGCGTTAATAGCATAATGTCTAGGAATGTTCTGAACATATCCAAATTGCCTCAACACGCACTCCGGCAAGTGTGGACGATAACATGACATGCCGCACATTATCCACCCTGAAAACCAAATGATGTCCTCCACCGGATGACTCTCTCGATGACTATCATATGTATAGAAATTGATGTCATCAACCTCAAGACGATCCAACGCCACCCTGTAAGATTGTTGTATAGCATGACCCTGTCTTAACATGTACCGAGTACCACGTGGGCGGTCATCAGTGTAACTCATATCAAGATCCCTTGTATTGAATCTCTAATATTATGTGATGTGGAAACCTAGTATTATATCATAAGAGGAATCAAATTAATCAAAAGCAGTAATAACTGATTGATTCTCTGTGTATTTTCTTGCAGACTGACCACTTAGCAAAGTGATTCAATCCACCATCAGTAAACATGTTATACTTCAATGGTCCTTACTTGACTCTTGCAATCTTTCTTTTTTAGCATAAAAGATAATAATTTTTGAAATATCAAAATAAATATTCAACAATAATCTGAAACATATTAAGCATGAAATTTCAAGGCACTCGTCTTCTTCTTTTTTTATAATTCAAGGCACTCATCTGTGTCAAGAATCGTAAACTAAAGAAAACAAGCCCACTTCTACCCAAAAGAAAATACAGGGGGCACAAAAGAAAAACGACAGGCATAACCAGTTAAAAATGCGATCAAGCTCAAGCATCTGCAATCGTAAAATAATTCCCAACCCCTAATTCTGAAACCCTAAATCAATCAATTGGAAAAGGGAAGAAGATATTGGAGAATCGATTGACTTACCTCACCTTGTTTGATCACAAGAGGCGAGAGGAAGAGTGAGCTGATGGAGGAAGTGATTCTGGCAATTTTGGGGGTGAAGGAAGTGATTCCCGCGAGTTGGGTTCCCGGCGAGCCACTGGGTCTGGTTTACTCGCGATTCTTGGTCTGGAGGAAAGATGACGAGCGAGAGTGAGTGAGCCGGTGACAAGAGGGTGACATTAGAGAAGAAGAGGGGAGAGAAGAGAGAATGGTAAATGGTGTAATGTAAAAGAACTTTGTTTGGTATGTTTTCTCATATGAGCAAAATGGTCCTCCGGTAGATAAATACCGGACTGTTCGGAAGGTTACTTTCATCACTTTAGGGGGCCTATAGAGATATAGAGGGGGCCTAAAAAGTAACCTCTATTACGTGATCTAAGATCTACATAAAAAGAAAGAAAAGCATATTTGTGGTTTAGTTTTCTTTGGTTCTATGTATGCATCACTTTCAGCGGAACAAATGTGATAAGCATATTTGTGGTTTAGTTTTCTTTGGTTCTATAATCTTAAGAACAGAGGCGTGTTATATTATATATGTATAATATATGTCTGGTACTTATGTACCAGAGGTGAAACAATTAAATTAAAAAAAAAAAGTACATACGGTAGTTAAGTACACATGATGTGTTATTAAGGGCATTTTTGTAATTTTAGGGGGTCTGAAGAGATATTGAGGGGTCTTAAAAGCAATCCTCACACACCTTTAGTGATACAATTTGTTTGGGCCTTCTCATTTGTTGGTTTGGGCCCCAATGACCTCCCTTCAAGAATTTCTTTTTGAGATTTACTTTTCCCACCCTATGACCTTCTCGCGCACCCTGTAAAATTTTCAAAAATGTCCCTTTGCAGTCCGGATTACGTAATCCGGATTGCATTAGCACCATGAAAAAAAAGGGTCTAAATCATGGAATTTTAGATTTTGAGGGCGGAGTCCCGTAAGAAGTCTCTTCTAAGGGAGTCTTGATCATAAAAACACAAGGATGAAAGCTAGGAAGATTAATATTGTCCTTAAAATGACTAT
>Ga0315914_1006229_pt1 | contig 16989 bp, 3 predicted proteins | sample MpolenodulesMG_FD_203920 | JGI IMG/M metagenome (GOLD analysis project Ga0315914, IMG submission 203920) | Medicago polymorpha root nodule microbial communities from Los Angeles, California, United States - elongated nodules | ecosystem: Host-associated > Plants > Roots > Nodule | place: USA...
GGCTGAAGAAGCCAATATTGCTCATGAAGGTGACCCTGATCCAATGTTGTTAATGGCTGCTACATGTGAAGATAAGATGAAAGGTGAAGAGTGGTATCTTGATTCTGGGTGTTCTAACCACATGACAACTCATAGAGAATGGTTAACAAACTTTGATGCTAACAAGAAAACTAGTATCAAGTTAGCTGACAACAGGAAACTTCCATCAGAAGGAAGTGGAAATATAGTGATAAGGAGCAATTCTAGCGGCAAAGTCATAATTGAAGATGTGTTCTATGTTCCAGATATGAAGTGCAATCTGATGAGCATAGATCAATTAATGGAGAAAGGGTTCTCAGTTACAATGGATGGTGAATCATTGAAGCTGTTTGATACAAAGAAGAATTTAGTGCTAAAATCTACTTTGTCCAAGAATAGAACCTATAGATGCAGCATATCAAGTGAGAAGATGATGTGTAAAAATAAATCAGTTTTTTTTTAAAGTGGTTTTAAAAACTGAACTGAACCATTAATTTGGCTCAGTTCCAATGTAGTTTAGAACCATGAACACCCCTATTCTATCTAAAGGAATCATAATTCAAATCAAAAATGTTATTTGGACACACACTATTCCCACAAGTACATGACACTATATTTTTTTGTTCACACGAGAAACATATGGTTAAAACAACTCTAATATGTAGATGATAGTTAATCCCATGATGTATTATTTTAACATTAATTTTTTGACATACATTGTTCATTTCTCTATTACATAACGCAATTTAAATGTTTGGTCAATTGTGTTTAGTAGATTGTTAATGCATGTTGTATATATGAACAAGAACAATGTTCTCATAGAAAAAAAAATGTTTTCCCAACAAACAAAAAAATGAACACTATTGTTGTGTATAAAAAAAAAAAAAACTGTGTAAAAGATACATGATAAGAAAAAATTAACACAAAAGATACAAGATAATAGTAGCCACTTAATAAACAAAATAGTCACTTCAAGTATTTGAATAGTATTATACGTAGAATTGTAGTTTAGGCCGGAATGAGCTTTTCGTCCTCAACTCACATATAGTCACTTCAAATAACTTTGATGGATATTCATTAAACATTTCAAAATTGCTTACTTGACTGAAAATGTCGATCAAGAATTACTATGTTATCAGATTTTAAATAAAAAATATATATATATATATATATATATATATATATATATATATATATATATATATATTAGGAACTACGACCCGTTTAGGAGCAAAGTTGAGGTACATACTGAAAAGGAGTAAATGGAGGATAACCAAACTCGTCTTTTAGGCAACAACTCCCCCTATATATTAAGAATTTAAGAATGAGAATTCATCTTATTTTTCAGTATCATCTTATCGACCAAAAATAAATACATCTTATCGACCAACAATTTCCCAACAATGATACTCCAGACTAAGACAAGATTTTGTTTCCTGATCCTTTCCCCACGGTATTGTACCATCTGGGAACCGGGTACATACTCCAAAATTCTACTATAAACTCCCTTAACTGTCCAAGCACAACCAGACGACAGGATAGTTCAAGAAAAAATATAAAGCCCATAACAACGATTTGGTCCCACGCTGCGATTTTTCAAAACTGCATTTAAAAAGTCCTACTAAAAACAAATTTACATTATTTTTTAAGGGAAAATCAAAGTTAAAGTTAAATGCTGATAAATGATATTATCTGAAATTCAAATTGATTAGCTACCTTTACTATTTGGTAACTTGGTGATTTAGTGAATTTAAGAGATAAATGAATGTTTAAATAAACCTACTATGGCTCAATTTCAAACCTAGTTAAACTTGATCCAAACCAAACAATAATAATGAGTGACATTTACCGGCTCTATCTCTGATTCTAACATCATATATGAAAATGTTGATGTTACTAATATAAAAGATACATAAACATCAACATTTAAATATTTAATACAATTACACAAATAAAATATGAGAAATGATATTTGTACAACCATTTTTTAATAACTTTTAGACAACTTTCTCTCTCATACTCACATTATATTTTTACTCTTTCTCTCTCCATTGTTTTTGACCAATGAAAAGAGAGAAAAATAAGATTGTCATAAAAGTTGTTAACAAATGGTTGTTCAAATATCATTGCTCATAAAATATGTATATTGATCATAGTGGATTTGAAGATGTTAGCTAGAGTTGTTCAAATATGACAAGGGACAGCCCGCTTACTAGAGAAGGTGGTTTACTATATAGACTTTAATGTATAGTCAACGAGAGTTTCCGAAGTGTCAAAATGTTCAACCCGATTGAAATCTTACCTTTGGTCTGGAGTCAATGTCTTTTATTTTATTTTTTACAGGTGACATGTAAGAGACTCTGAGTTCAAAACGATTACGAGGTTTGCTGGTAAGGAGTAGTAAGAATAGTTCCTTAGTGTATAAAGTTTTAAAATAGTTCATGATTGTACACTATGTTGATTAAAATAGTCTTTGACGTTAAAATAATCTATTAATAGTCACAATAACTTTTTTCATATTAGGACTAAAATGACAAGAAATAAATACTTATAAGGACTTATAAACAATCTTTTAATACTCACGGTATCTCTTTTTGTATTGAGACTAAAATTACAATAAATAAATATATAAGACTGATATGACAATATTAGTGAAATATTTTAATATTAGGGACTATTTTAACTAATAAATACACAATCAAAATCTATTTTAAAATTTCATGCATCAACATACTATCATGGTTAGTCGTTACATATTCAAAATCCAAAATCACTATTACCCTTAAACAAATTCTAATATTTGTTGGTAGAAATTTTAGCATTCAATCCTTGCCAATACCGATACTCTTAAAAAAAAATCCCCAACTGTCTGATACACAACAAGACGACGGAGAAGTTGAAGAAGAGCATATCTAACCATTACCGACCCAACCAGCGGGTCCCACCACTAAAATTTTCAAAGTAACCTTTAAAGCAAGTTAAAGTTAAAGTTAAATTAAATGTTGTTGACAAAAGTGGAATCGTTGAAAACCAAACGCTCCAACAATATTACCAAAATGACACACTCTCAAATCATGAACAACCATTTCTCTAACGTAATTTTCAACAAGATGCTCTAATCTATTCTTTCTCCTGAAAGGTGTGTTTTTGTTTTTGTATCTTATGTTGTTTAGTTTAGTATTTTTGTTCCTTTTTTTTAAATCTACAAAACAAGACAAAAAATTGAACTTTTAAAACTGGGTTTTGATTTTCAACCTGTGAAGACCCAAGTCTTTTCATGAGTTTGATTCAAATCAAACATTTACCAACCATATACATGAACAAAACAACAACTGAGGGTTAGTTTTTTTTTTTTTTTTTTAAATATAATTTTTTTCGTTGATAATATTGCAGAATTATTACTATCTTAGTCTATGCTCTATATCTAAGTGGTTTAATAACTTCTTATGAGTTTTATTTAAATTTCTAATATTTAGTTATGGGTTTGATTGGTTGTTTCAGGATACTGAGTGTGTATTAGATTATTGATTTGGGGAATTGGATATAGTGAAATCAATGAGAGGTGAAATGGTGAATGGGTCATGGTTCAATTCTTTGTGGCCGGTCTCGCGCAAGAATGCGTTAGATAACAAGGCGGTAGTTGGAATTTTGGCGTTAGAAGTTGCGAGTTTGATGTCGAAGATGACTAACTTGTGGCAGTCTTTGAGTGATTGGGAGGTGTTGAATTTGAGGGAAGAGATAGTGAACTCTGCTGGGATAAAAAAGTTAGTTTCTGAGGATGATGATTACTTGATGGAGCTTGTATTGAATGATATACTTGATAGTTTTCAATTGCTAGCGCGATCTGTTGCCAGGTTTGGTAAGAGGTGCACGGATCCGGTTTATCACCAGTTTGAACATTTTGTTTGCAATCCGGTTCAAAATTATATTCAGTGGTCAGGGTGGGAATATAAATGGAAAAAGATGGAGAGGAAAGTGAAAAAAATGGAAAAATTTGTGGCCTCCACAACACAATTTTGCGAAGAGCTTGAAGTACTAGCAGAGGTTGAACAGACTTTCAGAAGAATGCAAGCGAATCCTGAACTGCATCGGTTAAAGTTGCTCGAGTTTCAGAAGAAGGTCGCGTGTCAGCGTCAGGAAGTGAGGAATCTAAGAGACATGTCTCCATGGAATAAAAGTTATGATTATGTTGTTCGGTTGCTGGTAAAATCACTATTTACTGTACTGGAGAGGATCATATTTATGTTTGGAAATAATCACCTACCATCTTTACAGCAAGAAACTGACTCACAGAATATGAATGCTAACAATCTTCTGCGCAGTCAATCTTTTTCTGTTTTTATGCATTCTTCCATTTATCCTTCCGAGAATGATCTCAATGGATTCAACTCAGGTTCTGTTGGGAGGAGGCCATACTTTTCATTTGACAAGAACAAAAGAAACAAGGAACATAAGAAGGCTCTTCATCCACCAGATAAAGGTCGAAAGCACAAACGTTCCGAAAGCAAGCAGTTAGGAAATATAGGGCCATTCAAAAGTTGCATGTCTGTTACAAGCAATTCTCCTGTCATACAGAGTTGTGTGCAGACAGATGGTTATGGTGGTTCTATGAGGTTGACTGATTCTCATATGAAACATGTTGACAAAATGAAAACAATGGATAAATCATCTCTCTCCAACAGAATTAGAATATATTCTAAATTATGCCTCAGCAATAGATTAAAGTCAGCTTCATTTACCGTTGGTGGTGCAGCTTTATCCCTTCACTATGCAAATATGATTGTATTGATCGAGAAGATGGCATCATCGCTTCACTCAATTGACTTGAAAGCAAGAGATGATTTGTACAATATGCTTCCAACTACGATAAGAATTGTTCTGAGGGCTAAGCTCAAATGTCGTGCAAAACGCAAATCTTCATCCGTTCATGATGCAGACCTTGCAGCAAAATCAAGCTCAGTACTCATGCAGATATTAGAATGGTTGGCTCCACTTGCACACAACACCATAAGTTTGCATTCTGAGAGAAATTTTGAGAAGGAGCATTCATTTGTAAAAGCAAACATTTTACCAGTCCAAACTCTTTATTATGCAAATCAAGCAAAAACTGAAGCTGCAATGGTTGATCTTCTTGTAGGTCTTAACTATGTATGCAACATTGATACAAAAGTAGGTACGAGAGATAGGTTGGAGTTTGCTAGCACTAGATCATTGAATGGTCTTTGTATGAGAAATATGAGGATCTAAAATGACTGTTTAGTGTTTATAGACTTATGCTCTTGAAGTTGTATAGCTATCATTTTCAAATGGTTGGCTTTTCCAATCAGTACCTTCATACTACTAAGTCTTGGATCACTTTTGGGTGAAACAATATAGTTTATGGCAATCTAATTAGATGATTTATTCAAACTATGCATTATATTTTCTCTCATTTTGCATAATAATGATGCCAGGTACTAACATTAAATGACTTATTATTCAATAGTTTTAGAGGAGTGTTTCAAATCATGCAAATTTCGTAAAATAAATAGTACTCAAATGTAACTCAACTTGATTTTACTCAAAATTAAGGAAACTTCTGTGTTATCATCTTGAAGCATAAAATTGAAATTTTCCAATTTCATAGAGTAAAATCTATAGGTACTGCCATTTATAAGGTTTTGATTTCTTTTTGTGGTTGTGCAGTCTGCTATGTTTGTATATTACTTGTTTCTCAAGTAAAAAACTTTGTGTTTTTATTTGGGTTGGACTCTTTTGGAGTCTTAAATTCTTATACTAATAAAAATACTGGTTTTTCCCTTCTTTTCTTTCTCTATTTTTTTTTCCTTCAAAAAAACACGGTTACTTTGCTTCTTGTCACTTTGTCAGTGTATTTGGAAGAAAGATACTTTCTTCAATCTTTGAATATTTGTGATTATGCATATCTGGATTAAGACATTAATATTTATCTTTATATTTTGATTTAGACACGAATATTTATATGTATATGTGGACTAAGACATGAATAATATCTTATATTTGGCATAAGACATGAATATGAATATTTATTGTTATGCTTGGACTAAGACATGAATACTTGTTAATGTTGTTATTTTTTTGGGAGATTAAGGTTGTTGTTATTAATGTGGCTGTTTGAACTACTTATGATTTCAATTTTTCTTATAGTTTGTTTTGAATTTTATATTATATTGGATTAATTCATAGTGATGCGAAATAGATAAAGTGACTTAACTAAAAAATAAAAACTAAAACTCAACTAAGAACTGAATTTCAAAACTAAAATTAGTTTGATTTTTAAAATTTTGAAAAAATAAAATTAAAATGAGAATTACCCGTAATGAAGCCTAGTTAGTAGTTAATACCAAAGCCTAGTTAAAATAAGTACCTGCTTCCTGAATTTACTGAACAAGAAAGTAATTTTCAGAAGAGATATCAACAGGGTTTTGTGGTGTAGTTGGTTATCACGTCAGTCTTACACACTGAAGGTCCCCAGTTCGAGCCTGGGCGAAGCCATTTTTGCTGATTCCTTTTGTGAAAATTGGAGGAATCCGGGTTGGTCACTGTATGACATATTTGCTCTTGTCTTGTACAGCCTGATTTGAATTTATTCCTTTTGATTCAAAATTCAAAACATTGATTATCTTTCTTACAAATTACAACCATTACCATTTTTTTTTATGACTTAACGAGCTGAAGGCAAGTAAACCTTCTTGATTTTACAGATTACACCACAGTACACTGCCAAGAAAAAAAAAATACACCACAGTTATAAACCGTTGTCAAATTTATTCCAATATTTTATATTATTGTTAAAGTTCTATAAATTTTGTAATAATAAGTTGGACCTAGTATAAAAATCTAATAAAAAAAAATGATCTAATAGTGATACCATTTGAATTTATATCTAATTTATCATTTTTTTTTATTATGTCAACCAAACTGATATCTTTGATGTTTATTTTCTTAGGAGGTTGAGAGCAGATCAATGTGGTCAATTGGGTGAAATGAGATAAATCGTGGAAAAGATGGTATAGGATCTTGTAAGGTATGTCAACTTAACATTGTTTTAGTAGATAAATGGTGTTCACGGTTGAGGGAGGGTCAATATGACCATTGTTTTAGGCGTTGTTTAAAAAATTCGAATTAAAGATCTGAAAAACCGAAAGTAAAAATTAAAGGTAGAAAGTGCAAGTAAATTAAATTGTTTGATGGATTAAGTGCGTCTCAAATAAAATTTTCATGTATATTTACAAATAAAAGTATCAGAACATAAGTCATATAAGCAATGATCGTTGCCAACAAATATCACGTTTTGAATGCTATTGTTCAGCTAAATTCACATGAACTTGTGTGAAAATGAGGTTGTTCCTTCGTATATATGGCGTCTCATGTATTGTGTTTGTTCTCTATGTTGTATGACTCATTTAGTTGTCACCCACTTTCTATCTCTTACGTGCTTCATAGATTTTAATTGTGTTTGCTATCCTTTGTCTTGAAGAGAGAAAGTGGATGTTTGTGTTTGCGATTTCAAAATTACTTGGATGCGTCAACTTTAGTTGTTCTTACATCGACTAATCATGTACTTGTCTAATAAAAATTTGGTATATCTTAATTTTAATTGTAGATCATCTTCAACTAACAGCTCATAATATTTTTAGGGAGAAAATAAAATTAACTAGCATAAATATGTGATTAATTTTTATTTTTTGTTTGTAAATCTCGCATCACTGTCAGTATTTTGAAAGAGACCTGTAGATCGAGGACGGGAGTTTTGTAATATTCATTTAAACAACCGTATATAAATCTTAATCAATTGTCTTTTTTTCCTTCTTGGAAGAATAATATAATATAATCAATTGTATAGACTATAATAAGATATTTTGGATGTAAATAAAAATAAAATGAATGGTTGATTTAGTTCATTCAATTTTTAACAGTTATTATTATTTTTACAAACAGTTATTTATTTATTTATGGACAAACAGTTATTATTATTTTTACAAACAGTTATTTATTTATTTATAATGAATAAACTATAATCAGATCGCGATTAATTGCCTTTAATAAACGAAATATACATATCATAATAGGCCTAATGACTCTTTTATTCTGATGCCAACCATGGTTACCAAGCACACAGGGAATAACCGCTGAATATAACAGGGGCCAGGAGAGGTATGGTCAATTAGCAAATATGTCATCGGGAATAACCCCCCATATTAAAAGATTCTCAAGTTGTTTGGCATATATGTCATCGGGCTATTGATCAATAATAGAAAACAAACTTGTGAATGATAGAAGACTATCTATCTTACTTGTGCAAGTTAGACAAAAATCAAAATCATCTAATCATATATCTATGTATTTTCATATTTAAATAGTTTTTTTTTCCCTAAAGGTATGAGTGATTTTAAATAAGAAGGTGTTGATAAAGGAGAGGACTCCTTTCATTTCCAAACATTTATTTTTGTCAAAAAAAAAAAAATCTCACCTAATAATTAAGAAATCCCTTCTTAAAAATCTTCGATTTTCTTAAAAAATAAATAGAATCATCTACTTTCGATATTTGAAAATTTCCATTTAGCTACATATATATATTATTTGACAAATGTATTTTTTTTTCTTGTACCTAGAGGCAGAGCGGTGGGGACATGGAGGGTCATGACCTCCTCAAAGTCTAAAATTTTTCGTTTTAAGTAAGTATATATTGACATTTTTAGCTAAATGTTATGTTATATATAATATCGCTTGAATTATAAATCATGTGTAAACCATTCAACATAGCGGTTAAACGTCTCACCTCTAAGCTCATTTTTAACATTTCGCTAGTGTTTTTTAAACAAAAATTGCGATAAAATATCGCAAAACACAAGTATCAAACCGTGGTTACGGATACAAAATAAAAGCAAATGAACCACTTAATCTATACCGTTAGTTATAGATAAGCACATTTAAAAATATTTGACAAATATATAAGCACAATATTCTGATATTTATTTATACAAATAAAACATTAAAAATAATTTCTTAAGAACCAACTAATTTGGGCACAGCAAGCAATGGTTGAAACTTCCTCATGGTAATCCCAAGCCTATCTTTCATATCCATAGTTAAAGGTGTAACATTGCAATCAAGCTCCCAATCAAATCGATGAAGCAAAGATCCCAAAACAAGGTGAAGAATTCTATGAGCCAAAGGTATACCAGCACACATTCTTCTTCCAGCACCAAATGGTATAAACTCATAATGTTGTCCTCTATAATCAGTCCTGTAACTCTTATTATTGATATCACAAAACCTCTCAGGTTTGAAAACCAATGGTTCATCCCAAACATCAGGGTCTCTTCCAATTGCCCATGTGTTAACAAATACTTGTGTGTCTTTTGGTACGAAGTATCCCATGAATTGTGTGTCTTGTACTGCTTTTCGCGGGACAAGTAGTGGAATTGGAGGATGTAACCTTAGTGTTTCTTTGACAACACCTTGTAGGTATGGAAGCTTGTCTATGTCACTCTCTTCAACATCTTTGGTACCAATTACTGAACTAAGCTCGGTTTTGAGTTTCAACATACAATCACGGTTGCATAACAGTTCTGTCATAGCCCATTCAACTGTGCTACTTGTTGTTTCTGACCCAGCCAAGAACATTTCCTGAAAACCGCAAAATTTTAGATGTAACCGATCAAATTATTTCCTCTCAATTGTTCAAAAATATTATTTTCTCTCAAAAAAAAAATTATCAAATTAATTAACTAGTAACATGGTAAATTAGGACTATGATATAATTTCTCTCATTCCTTTCCTTAAATTTTCAGTTTTGTACACAAAATTTGTTCCTATGTCCTTTTCAAACATATCAGAAAATTCATTTTTGTCCAAAAAAAACAAAAAACTAGATATAGTATTTTAAATTTGTCTATATTTTATATATTGGTATTTTAAAATTTTCCTTATTAACGTGTAAGTAGTCAATAATCAGAGAGACAATTTTTATAAAAAATGATAATGCAAGAAACATACACACCAATAATATATCTAGCATCATTAACTGTGAATGGTTTATGATAAGAAATTTTGTGACATATAAGGTGAATTCTACATTCTCAACCACAATTTTTCTTACACAATAGTAAGAGATCAAACTCATCACCACTTGTTAAATTTAAGGCAACCAAATTCCTTACTATTTGAACCAACCATATGTTGGTAAGCTATTATATGATATAATGATGTTTTTTGGGTGCAAATAATGAAATTTTAAAGCTGGTATTTATGTATGAGATAATTTGTTGGATAATATTGAGTAAATCATTAAATTGGTGTCTGTCTTTGTAAGTGATTCTCAAATTAGTTTAATATTTCAAAATAGTCACTGTCTTTGTTAAAAGTTTCTCAATTAAGTCCCTCGTCGTATGAAAAAAAACATAGAAACATGAGTTTAATTGAAAAACTTTTGACAAAGATATAGACTATTTTGAAATATTGTCAAAAGTTTCTCAATTAGACCATATCAAAATATAGGACACTAAATCATAGAAATTAATCACTTCAGAGTCATAGAAATTAATGAAATTTTACCCTTTAAAACGAAAGACATTCTAATTACTTTTACAACTTATCATTTTTATATCACTTTACTCTCTTTATTTCTTTCTCTCTTTAGTGGTAGATTGGAGTTTGAATGTCTAAGAATATCATTTTCCTATCAGAGATTTTAACCATGGTGGATTAGAAAAATATATTATATTATATTTAGGGAGGAAATTACTTACCAAGATGAAAACGTTGAGATCTTTATCTGAGATGTTGACTGCATCTTGATTCTCATTTCTTTGGAACTCAAGCAAGACATCCAAGAAATCTCTTGATTTCTCATCAGGTTCCACTTCCAAATCCAAACGCTCTTTCACAAACGTGGAAGCAATTTCAATAGCTTTTCCCATATCCCTGTCCATTTTTCTCCTTAGACCTTGTGGATCCAACCACCTTAACCAAGGAAACAAATCTGACACATTGGCATGTCCGGTCCATTCCAACAACCCCATAACCGCCGTGAAAAATTCGGAACCACTCTCAGATTTCATATCAAACATATCACGCGACAACATTAAATTTCCAAACAAGTTAAAACTCATGAAAAATACAAAACGTGACACATGAAGTCCACGACCAGCTTCTAACTCACGTGCTTCTTTTGCAATCCATGCGAGCATGTCGTTTACACATCTACGACGTATGGAAGCTGTGTCGTTTATGCGTTTCATGACAAGCATATCGACGGTTACAAGGCGGCGCATGAGCCGCCAATAGGGACCATAAGGGGCCAAAGCTAAGGAAGACTTGTCGTAATTATGGGCACGCATGGTTTCAATTACGGTTCGATCTGAAAAATTGTGGTCGTGGTTTTTGAAAAATACTGTAGCTTCTTTGGCTGAAAGTATTGCCATAGTGTTTACAGCACCTATTTTGAGCCATAAAACTGGACCATATTTTTGCCTTAAGTTGGTGAGTGTACGATGAGGCATTTCTCCTAATTGGAACATGTTTCCAAATATGGGCCATCCTGGTGGTCCAGGTGGAAGGCGGCGCTTGGTGGCCGAGATTTTGGCGCGGCGGTTGAGGAGGAAGAGGAACACAGGGAAAGATAAGAGTAGGAGAATAATTAGAAGAGTATTTTGTGAAGGAAATACCATGGTTTCTTTGTTAACTCGTTGCATTTTGCAGTTACTAGTCTTGTTTCCTCTTTTATCACTAGGTTATAAACGCATACATGTTTGATGCACATATATAATCAAATTCTTTTAATTCAGTTTTGAAAAGAAACAAAAATTTGTCCTACAAAAGTTAAACTTGTTATTTTTAAAATACGAATCTTGTTTTTATTTTACTAAAACATAGCAGTAGGAATCTTGTTGATTGTAAATTGACCTGCAATTAATATTTGGGTTACTGCCCTCATGACAATGGTTAAGGAAACTAAAAAAAGAAAATTTTAGGTTGAAAATACCATTTTTAGACTTTTGAGGAGTTGAATGTACAAGTTTCAATACGAAATTACTATATTTGTATCCTTAATCATTGTCATGAGGGCACTCGTTAACATTTCCCATAATATTTAAATCAAGTTTGCAAGAATCCATGAGAAACGCAGAAGGCAATTTCCCCATTTGGCAGCACAAGAGTTTTTATACTACTTTAGTGCACATTATTTTACGCAAGGAAATTTCAAACGAATGCACTGGGAGTCATGACAATAGATGACTTGTTTTGATTCGAGTTTTTTTTTTTTTTTTACAAATCGATTGGAGGTTTATTTCATGAAAAAAGCGTAAAAGTGTTTTAGGGAGTCAAACTCAATAAGCATGCATACGAGTTGAGATTCTCTCCATTTTCTACGACAAATAACAATATCCATTGCTATAATTTTTGTGTATAAATGTTCAATTAATATCATATATTCTAAAAATATTTGCATTTATATCTTGTATTTACACCAAAACTATAGTAATGGATATTTGTTATTTATTATAGGAAATAGAGAGGATCTCAACTCCATGCATTTACAGGTGTGAATCTAGCCAAAATTCATTCAATACAACATGAAATTTTGTATTATTGTTAATTCAATACAAAAATAAGAAATTCTTCAAATTCTGTAAATGCCTATGTTCCGGTCGCAAAATCTAAACCTATGTTCATACCATAATTGTTTTTTTGGTATGAAAGAGGGATACTGTGGTTTTTTTTTTTTTTAGTTACAATAGTTAAATTCATTTTGCTTTAAACAATACTTGTTACTACACTCATTAACTCCTCCATCCAAGCAAACAAAGGCTTTTTTTTTGTCAAGTAATCTAATATATACAAATTCATCTTTTTAATGTGAATAAATAAGATGTTCGAAGTTTCAAACCCAACCTCTATATATATTATGTAATATCACTGAGTTATTTATGATCCAAACAAGCTATTCACATAAAAAAAATTACAACTATAAATGTATCAATTTTTTTTTACTGATAACATACAATGTATCAATTGGCCGTAGTGGTTGTGTACGTTATGCTTCAACCAATAGACCCGACTGACCTATGGCCGTTAATTCATTTTTTTTAGTTACAATAAAAATTACCTGTTAAAAAAGTCAAAATTTAATTTTTAAACGTGATTTTTCAAAACTAAATACGCATATTTTTAGTGCATAATTACTCTTTTTTTTGTTTCCTACACAAATACTTTTTATTTAGGTGTTTACATAACAGGACTACAGGTTAATTTTGAATGACAAAAATTATTTGATAGAAATCCGACGTCAACACTTGTCTTTTTTCTCTCTCTTCATAGGTCCACCATCTACAGTCATTTATATATATGCGTATCTGATATGTGAATACAATATTTTTTTAAGAATCAAAAATGAAATTTATATTCACACCGTTAGATACACCTCACTAGCACAAGACGTGCCAAAGAAGACGTTAAAAATACAGTTTTGATACACACAGTCAGCCGATATCCAAACAAATTAACGGGCCGATATCCAAACAAATTAACGGGTCCAACCACTATAGCTGACAACCAAAAATAAAAGTGGCATTATTATCTGAATACAGTGTTGACATTGGTGTGTTTAAATAACACATTTTTTTAAGTTAATTAAATTTGAACCACGAACCATAGGCAATAACTGAATATAATAGGTACCAGGTAGCCAGGGTATCTCTTCACGGCTTCCTGAAATATCCTCAATTTGTTTGGTATGTTTATATTTATTCTAATCTATATTATACTCTTAGTTTTTTTTATTAAAAAAAGAAAAGAGCTAGCTGTCTTATAATTTTATTAATCTCGTTCCTTTGTTTGTTGCATGAGAGGGCAAGTTTTTTTTTTTTTTCCAAGTAAGGGGGCAAGGTTTAACTATTAGTGCAATTGCCAGTTTTGCTATGGGTGCATTAAATAAGTGTTTTTTTTGGGTCCCTTAGACAAAAGTCAGAATAATCGTGTCATGTTACGAAATACTATGTTGATAATTGAATATTAATAAACCAATACCCCATATGTTAGATGGATAGGAATATTCTGTAAAATATAGAATTATAATTAAAATTTCAAGTTAAAAATGATTTAATTAACATAAAATAATTTTAACTAGATCATCAACTTATGAGATGCACGAGTCTAAATGTATGTAGCACTATATTCTATATTAATTTTTTTTTTTTATGTTAAAAGTATATTAAATTATTAGTTGTAAATAACAGTAGAAAAAAGTTTTAAAAAAAAATCTAAATGTTTTATCAATATTATTTATCTTAAATTTCAAAACTATGTTTAAAGTTACATTAATATCTTCTTTGTCTTCATCGCTCACCCCTTAAAATTAGAATTCTGAACAATTTAGAGGGTTTTGACAACATCCTCTTTAAGAATATCTTTGGGTTGGCTTGTTAGAGCTTTACAGGGTGATTCCCCCACCCGCATGTTCAACATTGTATGTTTATTTTTGCCTTGAAAAACCATAGCCAAATGCGAGAATTTCTTTTATGCCGCATAATTATTTTTAATGGTATATATATAGTACATATAGAGTACATTCTCTAAAAAAAAAAAAAAGAATACAAAATGATATTGACTTGAAATCTTACGGTATATTCGTATTAAAAGCATAAGTTTCATTCTCTCCGATTTCAATAGTCTTGTTGGCTTTAAAAAAAATACAAATTTTACCCGTATTTTCTAACTTGGTTTCCTATGTATCCTTAGATTTGTTAGTGTCTCCAACTTAATCATATATTTTTACTGAGGTTACTATCCATTTTCGAAGATATGAATTTACCAATGTGAATTTATCTTCGAAGCAAATGATGAATTTGTGATGCATTTGAGGTGGGGGTCCGAGTATACCTTACACTGTGGTGGTTAGCATTTAATACCTAAATTGAAATCCCCCCTAATCTCTCCTAATCAAGAGCTCAGTTTTTCGAACTGCAGTTTTTTTCTTATTAAATCAATTAACCAGATAACTAAGTGAGTGTTTGGATGAGCGTATAAAAACCACGACAAAAAAACAAAACTATGTTGAAATAGGAGCTTACATGAAAGCTAGAAATAGAAGCTTCTGGTTTTTACGGTATGAAGCCCTTCAATCACGTGGCTGCGACAACATAACATGTATTCAAACATATATGAAGAATCTAAGACAATAATACAATGCTTTGCGTTTGTCTCAAATCTATCAGCCGGTAGGTAGTCACAAAATCGGAATGCTCTTGTCGCCTTATTTTCCATCTCTATGCAATTATTTTTTAGAAAATGTTAATGAATGTCTTTAGAGTATTGGTTAAAGAAATACACAGAAATCTTTTGTTGAAAAATGATGTATTCAATTTTTTAGCAGTTAAAAGAAGGTTGTTTTCGGCATAAAATTTCAATTTTTGATTACTTTGACCGGTCTTCTTAGAAGATTTTTTTCTACCCCAAATAAAAAATAATGATGTATATGTTCCTTGTTGGGGTAAATATGATGGAACTACCCGTTTTAGTTTTATAGCACGTTTGGCGAACATGTTTTTTTTCCATCACTTATATGTGTGTTGTGCCCCAAAGCGTAGCAAAATTTTGCCACAAAAATAAAGTTTACTTTTTTATTTTTTTTTAAGAAAAAGGTATAGTTTACTAAAAGGAAAATAATTCTAAGACACTAAAAACCTAAGACACCATTTGAGTGAAGAAAAATAAAGATAGTAAAATCATAAATGTAATGGGTTAGTGATATGATAGAACAACAATCATAAATAGACATTTTTACATTTCATACACTCGTTCAATATTTTTTTTATTTCTCTATTTCTTTCTCCATGTCACGTTACTAAATTATCATATTTATAACATCACTTTATTTTACTTTTTTTTTTTAAAGTATATACATCTACTGGGGTTGTAGAAAACATCTTCCATGCAAGAAAAAAAGATAGAGAGAAAATGAGTGTATGAAAATCAAGGGTGTATAAATACAAATTGCACTTAAATGACATTAGTTTTTGGCGTCATTGTTTCTATCTCACTCATGTAAATAATCATTTTAATCATTCATCAACCATTTTCTCTTATCTCAAATGCATTAATTTTACCAATGTCATCAAAAGCTATGTGACAAAAGCGAAACTTCTACAAATACAAATACTCACACTAAAATTACAAAGAGAAATGATATATTTTTTTAGGGAATAAAGAAATGATATTTGTACAATCATTTTATGACAGTTCGAGACAATGTTTTCTTCCCTATTTTTTGGGATGAAAGAGAGAGAGAGTAAATACACAATAAGCGTATGAGATAGGGTTTTTCTAAAAGTTGTCCAAAAATAATTGTATAAATATTATTTATCATAAATTCATAAAAAAAAAAAAACAGTAAACTTATATGATCGGAGACAAACACTAATACAAATTTCACATAAATTAAAACATAAAACTTTTCTCAATCTCTCTCATTTTGAAATTACATTATAGGCTTAAATATGTAAAAGGTCCCCATAGATGTGGCATATTTTGGTCCCTATAAAAAAATCTTAAATATATCCTTGTCATTTGTTTTTGCCTTTTAAAAAGGTCCACGGATCCACTTTTGAGGTGATTTAACAGTTTTGAACTCATGTGGCAGTTGTTGACTATGTAACTTTTGTCATGCGGTCATGATGTGTCATTTTTATTAATTAATAAATAAAAAATTATGAAAATTTGTTTATTGAAATTTAAACATAGAAAATAAATTTCCGAAAAATTTCAGATTATTTAATTTTAAAAAATCAAAATAAGAGTCTTTGAAAATTATATAATAATTTTTTTTGGAAAACAACTATGTAAAAATAAATTTCCAGTAATTAAAATTAATATTTTTGAAAAAATAATATGAAAATAATTTTTGGAAATTAAAATTTAATTTTTAGAAAAAAATCTGAAATGTTTTTT
>Ga0315914_1006233_pt1 | contig 16984 bp, 4 predicted proteins | sample MpolenodulesMG_FD_203920 | JGI IMG/M metagenome (GOLD analysis project Ga0315914, IMG submission 203920) | Medicago polymorpha root nodule microbial communities from Los Angeles, California, United States - elongated nodules | ecosystem: Host-associated > Plants > Roots > Nodule | place: USA...
AACCTTAACTTATTTAGAAAATCAGTTTAAAACATTTTTTTAATTTTTTTGGTTTTATTAAACTCAATATCATGTCGCAAAAGGGACTAACTTATTCCAACGTGAACAACGTTCTGGACCAACTTGAAACTTTTAAAACGTAAGAGACCAACTTGAAACTTTTAAAACATAAGGGACCAACTTGAAAATTAAAATAAACATAAGTGATCAAACATGCAATTAAGCCAAAAAATTATATGTAATAATTTTGTTATATGTGTGTATTTGTTAATGAAAAGGATCTTATGGATTTTCAAATTTGATATTTTATAACATAAAAGATTAAATTGAAAAAAAGAAAGAGATAAATGACGAAAATGTGACGGGGTTATAAGATAAATGATTAAATTGAAGAGAGAAAAAAAAATGATGAAGGTTATCTGCGTTTAAATTAAAGGACAAAACTGTATAATTTTGCTTTTTATTTACTACATATTAGAAAACTTTAGGTCGAGGCTAACACAAGTACCATTCGTCCATGTTAACAGAGAAGTAAATAGCTTGGTATCTTGCATTGTGCAGTAGTTGAGCCATTGGTTTGAATTATTTTTTAGTATCCTTGGGGATTGTTTTTATGGTTTGGAGTGGTGGGTTGATTCTGCAGTTTCGTTGTGCAATTTACTGTCACAGTTTTAACATGAGAAGCAGGTTACAAGTGCAAGAATGCTGACTGTGTTTTCTTGATTCCTTGAGATAAGTTTGGTGTCTTGCAATGTGAAGTTTGTGTGCAAGGAGTTTATTTGAAACTTTTGTCCCTTTTTTGTGTGTGTTCTTGTAATGTTGCTAGCCAAAGTAAGATCTTGATGGCTTTACGTGCTGTAGTGTTTTTTAAGTTGTTTGCTTAAATGTTTGCTTTGGCTTAGATGTTTTAAGTGTTGTAGAGGGATAGAGAATTTGACATCTTAAATTTGACAATTTGAAGAAATAAAATACAAAATACATAAAAATCTGAGTGTAAAAGTTGTCGGAGGATAGAGAAAATATCATATAAAAATTAAAGTAGTATGTTTATACGTTGTTGTCGGGAAATTAGTCAATTTAGTCCTTGAATAGGAAAGGAGTCGTCAGTTTAGTCCCTGAATGCAGATAAATTGTAAAATAGTCCCTGAATTTTGACTCTGTTAGTCAATTTAGTCCTTGAATGCAGACTCCGTTAATCAATTTAGTCTCTGAATGTAGACTCCATTAGTCACTTTAGTCCCTGAAATTGACCAACAGAGTCTACATTCAGGGACTGTTTTGCAATTTCTCTTCATTCAAAGATTAAAGTGACTACTCTTTTCTCATTCAGGGACTAAAGTGATCAATTCCCCGTTATTGTCGGACAACTTTAATGTTGTCGAAATATCTTTTCCTTTACGTGAATTATAAGTGTGTGCTGTGCTTAAAAGAAAATAACTAATTTATATTTCATTCCTTAAAAAATTGAGGCAAGGATTTTTTAATAATTAATTCTAGTGACACTAATAAGTACGATGTCTTATTCTCTCAAAAAAAAAAAAGTACGATGTCTTATATTGATGAAATTATATGTCTTATTTTAATTTATTTTACTCTAACTTTTCTTTTTTTAGGCAGCATTATTTGATTTTAGAGGTATCATGTCACTTCTACAATATTTTTTAGACCATAACCGAGTCATTCGATTTAACACAATACAATTATGTGGTTTGACAAATGACCCGGTTTTTATTTTATCGAATTGGTGATAAATCTGATTTTTAAAATACTGCCTTATACTAAATAATGTATCAAGAAACAAGACCAATTAGTTCAACTCTACTACATTATTACGCTATAGTATCGTTTTTTTTTGAGAGGATACACTACCATTATTTGACAACGTTGCCGAGACGTTACTACAAATGTGTGTGTGGGGGGGTGGGGGGGGTGGGGGTGGGGGTAATAATCTGGTGTGGCACCTGAGCTTCATAAAACACACTTTATTCATATTGGTCAACCGACGAATACCCAAGCCTCCTAAATACTTCGACATTGTAATTATATTTCAACTAACTGCATGATATTTGTGATTACCATCCTCATCATCACATATAAAATCTCTTTGAATCTTTTGCAAACAAAATTTAGGAATAATTGATGTCATCATTGCTAAATAGGCAAAGCTTCAATAATGGATTTGGAGTGAGGAATGCGCATAATCCGAACGAGGTACATAACCTAAGAAAGGAACTCCTAAATACCTTCTAAGCATTGGTGTCTCTGTAAAGCATGAGTTTTACTAGGGATCGTCTCATAGTATAAAACACATTCTTTGAGATTTTTTTTTTTATTCGAGACATGTTGATCGAAAATTGCACGACACTAATTTGAAACACGCATTACATATCTCATTTGATTCTCTTTAGCTTGAGCAAAAAGTAAAAGATCGTTCCCAAACATAAGATGAGAAATCAAGGGACCACTACACCTTGTCAAATAAGATGAGATAACTTATTCATTGATAGCCATTTCTACCTGCTCTCGAAGGCATAAGTGCAACATAAACACTCTAACATAGCCATTTTGAAACTAAATTTCCACATTATTTGTGATTGTCATTGACAAACAATGAAGACAATTAACACGCAAAGGAAGGTGATTGAGTAACGAACAAAGGCGATAGTGGTGATTCTCCCATTGATGAATTCATGTGCATTACAATGAGGTATATTATGTTGTAGTAAAATTACCAAATTTAGTTTAAACTGCTTTTGGAATATGATAACTTTTGAATAACTTTCTATCCCATATTGGCCTAAATTGCTATGCATGTGTCGGTTCAAAAATGATAAGTATATTCACAAAAGGGAAATGAATTTCATCAACGATGGGATTGAGGAAGGCAATACCATACTCCACTGGAGTTTATTTCATTGGCTACCACCGCAACCTCCTATCTACATAAAATGCAATGTTGATTCTACTTTTTTCGACGACCAAAACTGAACCAACTATGGAATGTGTCTTCGTAGACCTTGTTTGCTAAATATAATGCTTATCAAGAGCCAAACCACATTCGAAAATCACTGCAAAAACCGTTTTATCAATCAAACTATATTTTAAAATTTTTAAAATTAATTGTTACAAATGCATATATATTCTAGAACTTTAATTTGCTATTAGTAACAGAATAAAGTTTACCAAATATATCAATTTTTCTTAAATATTTTTTCAGTTTGTACATTTTCATATTTCAAGTTACCTATTAATAAATCAGATAAGTAGAATACTTTAAGAATGATACTAGGTGGAAGAAAGAATGAAACCCATCCCATAACTAGTTTTAATTTCCATATTAATATTAACAAAATTATGAGATTATGGAGTTTTGAAACATAATCCCTCTGAGCTACCTTCAGAAAACAGAAAAACAGTAGAAAAGAACTCAATGAAATTGTTGATTTGTGCTACATGAAGCGGTCTCCATATGTTACTGCAAAGTGAAGTAGCTCCGGTTTGTTGACTGCTTACTGATAGATTATGCTGCTGCTTTGCTTCAAACAGAACAAACACAGAAAAAACTTACCTTGTAACCGCATGTTATCAACCCAAATACTCTTAGTCTAGTTGAAGGGATGTGAATCCATCTGAGTACAAAGTACATGGGAGCCTAGCTAGAAAGAGGGTTTAAATTCTCATCAGTGTACAACCAACAATGGTACCACGACACCGTGTCATTGGAGCTATTTGGCGCCAAGTTGGTCTCTCACTACCAAGTCCGAGAACATCAACATCTGATAATGGCTTAATGTCCCAGTTCCATCTGTCAGGTCCAATGACGCCTCCAATCATGTATAAATCATCACCTAGTCCAATCATTGCAAACCCGATTCTCTTTTTAAAATCTGTTGCTGAACTTACAATCTTTCTCCCTTCTTTGTCTTGCTTTATGATAGATCCATTGCTCATAACACAAAGTGCATCCTGAACTACTGCCATTGGACCTTGAAGCCACTCGCACTCCTCGACGATCCATCTAGCCCCTGCATTGTCTAAAACTTGCACTGTTGACATATCCTTGTGCAGTACATGCATCTTTCCACCAATCACTATTCCTGAACAGGCTGAATTTTGAGTGCGATGAAGATCAGGCATTGGAGTCCATACATCCTTCTCAGGGTCGTACATTTCTGCTTGAGAGATTGTTTTTCTACAGCTAGTGAATCCCCCAGCGACAACAATTTTCCCATTCAAAACACAGCACGCAAACATAGAACGGGGAACAAGCATTGAAGCCCGAGGGGCCCACTGCTGGATTATGGGGTCATATGACCAGACTTCATCGGTTGCAAAACATCCATCGTGATCACCGGTCGAAGGATCAACAGCATCACTTCCACCGCCGATGACAAACAACTTTCCAGCTGCGGATACGGCACCAAAGTGAGCAAGGTGCCTGATCTTTGAGGGAAGAACGGGAAGGGTAATCCAGAGATCTCTAAGAGGGTCATACAGTTGCCATACGTTCTCTGGATCAAAAGCACAGACACAAAGGAGATCCTCAGATGAAGCAACCTCCTGTCGAATTTTTGATAGTTCTGGGCTATGAATGGCTGCTTGCCAAGAACGAGAGACAACCTCTAGCTTTGGATGGAGGTAAAAGGGAACGCGTGCAAGGCACCTTATTGCAACAGCATCAGGGAGTCCTTCAATCAGTTCAGACATTATAAATTTATAACCAGTTTCATGTATGTCTGTTATGCCGTCACAACCGACTTCCTGCTATTATCGAAGGTCCACCTGTAATTACAATATTAATCCAGTAACATATACAAATATTGTGATACTTGAGAAATTAAAATTCAACAAGTCAGAAGCAGCAATAATTTGAAAACTATGTTCACTAGATCAGCACGTACAAAGTTTGTATTAAAATTTGTGGTCTGCAAAGCACAGTAGATTTTAATTTTAATATCAGAAATGAACTATTCAATATATTTTGCATTCATTGAATCAAACAGCAGCAGGGATAACCACAAAAGCTATGAAATTGAATATAATTTATGATTAGTGAATAATATCTAATAAGCTTCACATAGGGACACATAAGACTTTGAGGATTTCAAACTAGTGGTCCATCCCTCCATCTAATGGTGGAAGCAATATTGACAATGTAGACATTACATAATAAGACAAACTGATAGTTTAAGATAATGCCAAAAGCGCCTTGTAAAATTTCTCATACTTTCAACTACCTAGACCCAGGTCTCATGTTTTCTTATAGCCTTTATATCATTAAGTTTTCATTATAAGGTTCAAAAGCACAAAAAATATTTGTTATTTTGTTAAGGGAGGAATTAAACCCGTGACTTCTTAATTCTTTATCAATCCAACCCCACATGCCCTTCCCCCAAGTCAACTTATCACTGTGAGTGCTTAATGTAGTAGTATAAATCAGAAATTCACAAAACAACTAAATCATAAATCTCACAAACCAAAAGCGAAGTTTTATGTCACCAAACAAAATGGAAGCAAAGCAGAGGTATAGCCATATGAGGTGTGGGAGTAAACAACTGCATGATTAGCTGTGTTAAACCCTTAATTCTCAAATAATGAACAATGGCAATGAAAAAATAAACAAGGTACATTTAGCAGCACTCTTTTAGTTTCTTTTCATTTAACAATTTAAGCTTATTTAACGTGTCAATTTCTTTGATGAAAAAAGGTGAAAGAAAAGTAAGAGAAAGGAAAAACAAAAAACAAATTGAAATCATTGAATCATGCAATTCAAATAGGCGATATGAATACACATGTATCCCACAATTTAAAAAATCATTTATAATTCATCACATGATGCAAATTATTGGATTGCTGAATTGCACCAAACCATGTGATTCAAATCACGAATCATGCCGTCCTAACAACTACAGAGGTACAATAGATCTTATAAGGGTTATCTGTCAAGTCAGATCTAATCTCTAAATCATGCCCATAAACACTTAAACAGCCTTGAACTTTTTACGCTTTTTATTTTTTCTAGTTCCCCACCTGATAACATTTCAGACACCTTGGGTGGGTTATAACCACACAGCAGTTGCATTCACACACTTGGACCTGTTGTTAACAATTATGTTTACCCATTCTAGGCTGCATTAACTTTAGCTTTACATATCTATGTTCCATGATTCTAAAATACAGAAAATTGTATACTAAGGGGGTCAAGGAAGAATTGGTTTAATATTAAACTTCCAAAGCTAATGTCCAAATCCAAATAACACAGCCATTAAAAGTATAAACTAGGAAATCAAATACCATTATACCAAAGCAAGAGACAACTATTTCATTGAAATTATAAAATGATCCTATCAAAATCCTTTTGTTTTCAAACACAAAATAGAGCAACACATTGCTTCGTCATTTCAAAAACCAAGACCGACTTAAACTGAACATTAAGGTGCATATACTCTCGACCAAAAGCAAATGTAAAAGAAAGATTGATTTCTAAAATGACAAATAAATTTCACTGACAAATGTATGCCACAACAAACATATGCAAGAAAACTATCAAAATTGTCCATTGACCATTGAAAAGCGAATCCAAATCCACACAAACACAAAAGAATAAGACAGAATAAAAAGCAAGGGTGATCATCATCTGAACACACAAGTTTGTAGAAAATGCAATACATCCAACAACAACCAAGCCTTATCCCACTAACTGGGGTCGGCTACATGATCAAATTACACCATAATGTTTATCATAAACCATATTTGGATCCAACTCATTAATCTCTTAATCTTTCCTAATAGTTTCTCTTATAGTTTTTCTAGGTCTTCCTCTACCTCTTGTGATCTGACTATCCTTCATCTAATCGACTCTCGTTAGTTACTATAGAATCTACAGGTCTTCTCTCTATGTTTACAAATTCAAAATAAACTGTCCATTGATTCAAAAAGAAAAATGATGAAGAACAACTCCAATTCCCAGTTTCACTGCATTATTCAAGAACAAAACAGCAGCAGCAACAACAACAACCAAACCTTATCCCACTAAGTGGGGTCCCAAATACAAAAGAACAAAAATTTCCTAAAAAACATGTCTTTTTTACTAAGGAGCAACAAAAAGACCAAATTCAGTTCTACCAAGAATAAAGCAAATAACAAGGAGTATTACAAAACAAAACAAAACAAAACAAAAAACTAACTTTTTTGGATTGATGAACCAATTGATGCAAAAGCAATAACACACAAGTCTTGAAATTAAAATTGGGGTTAAAGCCCTAACATTTTTTCGCAATTAAACAAGAAAATCAAACAGAAAGGGGGTTAAGTACAAGAATTGCAACAACCCAGTTGATATTAACAATAAATAAAGCAATGGGTATTCAATCAAGTCCTAAAATGACGAAAATAACACAAATTGAACATCAATAATGAACCCTACTCACGATTCAATTTACACAGTTATTTCATAATAATAATGAAAAAATTATACAAAAAAAAAAAAAAACAGAAAATTGTTTACCCGATAACGAAGAAGAAAAGGAATCGAAAAGATTATTGATTGATTGAAAGATGAGAAGGAATTGGATGGGTCGATGAAACGAAGGGCGAAGAAAATAGTACGGTGAAATTAAAACACTTTACACAATAGAGTCAATGTGAATATAGGAATGTGAATGTGTTTTGTGTTTGTGTGATTGTTTTTAGTGTTTCTTTGAGATGAGATTTTTGTTTGTAATTGTCACATACAAGATTGTGTTTGTATTTGTGAGATTGTCTAAGTTTTTAGATTAGATATATCACCATAAAATAATAACATATACTCAAATAAATGTATAAAAAATCTAAATAGGGAAAGATAATAATAAAAAAAAAAGTGGATGAGATGATATTACTTTCTTTTCGTTTAATCGGATGTCTTCTGTTCGAAACCACTTTTGAGAGTTTGACCACTCTTACGATGTATCTGACTCGAGAGGTTAATGTTTGCAATTTGACAAAGATGATATGGATTCAGTGTACACAAAAATATATAAAGATTATAGGAAAGGAATGGAAATATGACTCTTGTTGGGTAAGGAAGTTAGGGGTTAATTTTGTTGCTATGCGTTAATTAGCTAGCTGCATAACTTGTAGTTGTCTTGCGTGTTCTCCCCGACTTACTCATTCATTGCATACAAGAATAACTTGTTGGCATATTCTTAAATTCTTTTTTTTCATTTCCCCTTCCCTACACTACACCTTATGGAATCTCTCCAATCCTTTTCTCAAACGTTTTTCTTTTGAGTTTTTCTTATTTTTTGTGTTCATATTCATGTAGGTAGACATGCCAATTGCGCGTGCACAAGGAAAATTGACATTATATGATAGCTGGCTATGTTAAGATGGATATTGACACTTTAATTTGTTAGGATCAGAGGATTAATCAATTTATAATATTGTTTGTCAAAATTGTTATTATTTATTGAATATATACATGGTCTCAACTACTTAATAAGGAAAATTACGTGAATAATGTGTATATTATTTATTCATTTTTTGTTTTATATATATGTAATCACTCTTAGGTTGTCAAAATTGTAATTGATACTTAGTAAAAATAATTGTTATTGATACTTACTTTACAAATAATTTTTTTACTAATAATTTAAAATAATATATAATTTATTTATTATTTATAAACAAACATTATTAATTTTAAAAAATCATTATTAACTACTAATAAAAATAATGTTCTCAAGTAATATTGTTAATTTTTTATATAACAAATTAATATTCACATACATATTTTGAGGTTTTGACCAAAAACCAAAGAAGTTTTGATAAAAGAAAAAAGTACATAGTATGAGATTGAGTCAAATGGATATAGAGTCGATGTTTGATAGTCTATAGTCAATGGTGAGTGTTTCTCCTCTTCTGTCATATATTTTTTAATGAATGAGTCATAATTTTTTTTTTGTCACATGTGTTTGGTTGGTTTTTTGAATGGATGCGTTTCTACAACTTTTCAAAAAAGAAAATATTTTTTTGTGGTTAATTAAAATAAAAAGTTACCTTGAGTAGCTTATGAAAAATACTATGGGTTTGTGAAAATTGCAAAAGGTAATTTTTTTTTCCATCAAAATCATCCCTAAATTTTCCACATATGACAAGTTTTGCCTTAATAGGTTTTAACTCATTCTTGTTAAGCCTTTTTGTCTTCTTCTAGCAAAGTTTTTTTTGAACAGTTCTTCTAGCAAAGTTGATGCCCTTTATATATATATTTTTGGAAAACTCTAGGTTAGATGTGAAGAATTACATATAGTTTTCCCGTTAATCAATCAAACGCAGACATATGGACAAATTTGCAAGTGAAACGAATATTAGATTGCAAATATCACTTGTGAATTTATTCATGTAACTTTTTTTTATCAAAGCACTAAAATATAAAAGATAGGATATGTCTGAACCAATACAAGAGAGTCACAAAGTGGTAATATTAATTGGTTTATGGATAAATTATCCTCAATTCTTCAAATTGTGCCTCTCTTTTTTCACAAGCATTTGTTCTTTATATATAGCATACCATATTTATGTTTTATTGTGTTCCTTTTTTTTAAAAAAATAATCCAAATCTAACTTGATTCAAATAGTTTGTACACAACGAAAATAAGAACATTCAATAAAAAATGGTTTTGTGCCGTTTTCCAAATTTTAATCTGGTTATAGGGAGTAGTTTTTATTAGATGGATTTGAATGTAAACACTCCTACATATTTCAACAAACACATGACTAAATTATTACAACCATAATTGGGCATTCTATACGTACCCTACAGTTTCGTTCATCCCATTAAAGTTTAAACATAATTAGGCAGGCGTGCCTAATAATTTGTTGAAAATAAGCGACCTTACCTAATAATGTGACTTCAGTATCACGATATATTTCTTAAAGTTGTTACATGAGCAATAACTTGGATAAATTTGACAAGTCATAGAACACTCACTCTGGTCACAAAAATATGCACATCAATACAATCAACCACACTAATCTTTCACTTAGATTCTTAAGACCTTCGTGATCCACAAGCTATGTGTTTATGCTGAAGACTCCAACCTGCTTCTTTAGACATTTTTTTTTTAAGTAGATACCTTTTAGGATCCATTTGTTTTTTATTTTTGGGGCATGTTTCTACTATAGCAAACCTCATATTTTGTAAGATTTATGAGTTGTCTTGAAGCTTTTCCATAGTCCTTGAGAATGTTCCTCATGCAATTCGTATCATCAAAGTAGTGGTCATGAGAAAAAAAGAAAGCATGAGCAAATAAGAGGTGTGAGATTATTGTGTACCTCTACACACCCTAATAATATGGACATCCCTATAACTTTTTATCTATGAACAAGGGAAGGCACCGACTTCACACAAAAAATGAACAAATAGGGGGATAAACGAACTCATTGTCTAAGACCTCTATCAGGTGTAACTAGACCCTCACAATACCCATTACAAATTAAAGGCATATCGACATTCAACCCTCCAATTTGTTACAAAAGCACGTCTTAAGAAGAACTTTTAGGAGACAACCTCAATCAGAACAAGTTTACAGGGTCACAAGCCCAAATTTAAAGCATTTAGGCACACTCGCATAACTAGAAAATAAAAAGCTAGAAAGAGAATACTCAACTTTTTCTTTTTATTAAAATATTGAAATGATGTATAAAATTATATGTGTGTGCGCACGCCTAAGTGATTAATATTTATGGCTGTGACCAATTAAAAATTATGTCCCCAATCAACTCTATCATAGACTTTACTAATTCCTATTTTTAAATCTACTTCTCCATCTTACCCCTACTTTTACATTGCATGTGGTGAATGGTTTCCATATTCATATCAATGCTTATATTCTCAACAAAAGCATTCATAAGTATCTTTTTTTGAACAAGTCAAAATGAGATATATTAACATAAACAAGTTCTTTCAAGCACAAGCCGTACCAGAAAAGAACAACCAAACTCTAACAATACATAATATAGGTTAAGAACATACTCTTAACCCACAAAAGCAAAAAGAACCTCTTAACCAATTCCTAAACAAGAAAATGGACAAAACAACAAATTATGGTAGCCAAAAACAATATTGCCAAATTTTGATTTCAACCACCAAAAAGATAACAACTTAATTTTGTCCAAAGGCTGGTGAATACACACTTCTTGATTTCTAAAAATTCCGCCATTCCTTTCTTTTCAAATCACCTAGATGCACGAAAACCAAATAATCCGCATGATAGAGCAACACATTTTGGATCTATCTAATAAATGACTAAATGGAACAAATGATCAAACACACTGAACGGATCCACCCAAAAAAAAAGCCGATCCAAGCATTCATAAGTATTTATATCTATATTTTGTATAAAAATATACTAAATTTTGATATAGCATTTTTTCTTTCAATTTTACCATTAGTTCAATTTTATTTTACTATTTCTTATCAATCAAATAAGGATTTTAGTGGTTACTACATATTTTTCTTCTTCTCCTTATTTTCATCTCACAAAAACAAGAGGCTTCTGCTACATTTGTTCTCTCGGCATCTACCCTCGAAAGATTATGTGTCACATTAAACATGAATGAATTTTTTCTCTTGTATTAGATAGTTAATTATGTAAACTAAACTACTAGTGTCAGTGGCCTTTGAAGAATCAGTAGGGTGATTGACATTTGAAATATTCATACATGCCAACTCTTGAGTGCGGATTTAAAATTGTAGCACTTTTAAACATGATTAAGTTACATGCTTATTGATTTCTTGTCTCACATTATGTATGTGGTCTAACATGAAATTTATGCTATTAATGATGAGATAACACACCCGTTTGTTATAGATTAAAATAAAATTCAATGGTTGATCTATAATTTCTAACATAGTTCAACCATTGAGTTTTGAGAAGCTGCTAAGCAGGTTACATTTTACACACAACTAGTACATCTTTTACGTTCTGTGTCATTCTACTGTATAACATACAAATTTACTACAATGAAACGTGTTTTGTGACTTTTATTCCCTAACTTGGTTAAGGTGTAAGAAGGAAAAAAAGAGGGTGTGCTAAAAATCAGTAGAATTTAGACAGTAATAAGGTTTACAAAAATATGCACAACGTAGCCTAAGTCATGGTCATGAAAGTGAATGTCAGATTTGCAAAGATAACCAAAACAAACAAAGAACAATGTAATTTCACAGAACTTGATGTTCTATAAGATGAGGTTGAGCCACGGATACTTCCACCGCTTCCTGTTGTTGATGTAAAATACCCTATATCAAAAAGCATCAAATTGATTACACCTATTTAGCAATAAAACTTTTTGTGCAAGCTGCAACAAATTAAAAATAACTGCACTCTTATACCATATATCATGATAAGTTGTTAAATGTATAATAAAACATTTTTCTATTGAAAAAAAAAACTGTTATAAAATTTGAAAACAAAGGCAATTTCTACCTATCAATTTTTGTGCTAGTCATAACACTCAAATTCACAAAAAAAAAAAAAAAGACCGATCTTTTTTTCTGGGGTCTAAATGGTCGATTATACACAATGTTTCACATTTGTTTTTCTTAAATTGTTGACCATTTGTCACATAGATTCTTTTGTGTTATTGTTAATTTGTTTCTCACTTCAACTACATTTTAACATGACAGTGTGACCCTCAGTGATCTTGAGCTAGGGAAATTAATGCTTTAAATCAAAAAACATCTAAGAATTTCTTTAGTTTAGTACCTGAAGGAGAATTTGGAATGTTGGAAATAGAAACACCTGCCGGAGGCGGAGGAGAAGAGGAAGCAGTTGAGCCTGAAATCACAATAAGGAATTTACATTAGTAGCGGTCAAATCTGTGTGCAGAAAGACTTATAGACAAAAACGTATTTGACTCATACCAGGGCAGGTATTGATAGGAGGTGTTTGGATATTGCAAGCCGTGGGGAGCGCCAAAGCACGAGTCTGATTGATGTTAAGACTAGCAGCAATAGATGAAGCACCGCCGTTAACAACTTCACATAGACATTGTGGCTGTGACCCCACCACGGAGGCAAGTTGTGAGCAGCAACCAGAGGAAGGGGTGGAGGTCTGTCCTGTGATGTAGTCAAGGCACGGAGAAAGACTTATGAGCACATTGGCGCAATTTGAGTCGGTTTGTGCCACTGTGACACCCCTAAGAGCCATTATAACAAAGAACATGCTTAGCAGCATCTCAATGCTTCGTTGTGCCATTGTTTTAAGATGTTCTGACATGAATTTTGGTGATCAAATGTCAATATTTAAATGCTGAATTGGTTTGTTTCTTTGGGTGGAAAAGTCACTAGAGAATGGCTTATAGCGACAAAAAGAAAGTGTGGAATAAAGAAGGGGAACACTTTTTTTGCTTTACAATTACATAAAGAATCTAATGAAACTTTAGGAATTTGATTTAATAAAGTTGCCTTATGTGTCCTCTCATATGGTACTTGTGATCTTTTCTGCTTTGTTATTTTGATGTGTCCTTAACATTTGAGTAAGTAATGATTATTGGGGGTATGGTATAAAGCATCATAGTGACTATAAATGCATTTTCTATTCATTATGGGCTTTACTTTTGAGAAAGATTTGTGATTAAAATTAGTGTACATAAGAAATGTTTCATGCTTTTAGTGCAACAAGTAAGTTACTAAAAGGGAATTAAAATTTCAATGCGTTAGAAAATTACAAAAACAAATGCTTAACAACGAAGGCATGTTTTAAGTATGTCCCATCTAACATGCAATACTTTATTCGAACAACTTTTGGATTTTTACCATTTTGGACGTTTGCCCACAAGCCATGTCTCTAGTTGGTACAAAGGAGTGGATAACTGATAGTGGATGAATTTATATTTGATAGTAAATAAATGATTGAATTAGTTGATAAATATGAAATGAATAAGTCGTAAACTCGAACGCAACTTGTAGGTAGCTTATCAAAAAATGCTATAAGCGTAAAAAAAACAGACTATAAGCATGTGAGGAAAATTTGTTACCAAACTAGTCCATTTTTGTTATATGAACTCATAAGTTATGTGTCATAAGTTCAAAAATTTGTCTTGGAGCCAATATCGAATCACAATTTTTTTATGAAGAAAAATTTAGAGTGAGAGGTTGATGTCTCATTCAAATATAGAGAAGTCTTTAGAGTTCTTTGAACACGAGATTTAAATTAACCTAACTCCAAGAAGACTAAATATGACAAACAAAATTGTATATTGATTAATTATTTGTCATATTCAAAAATTGAAAACGATATAGAACAATATATAGGTTTATCATGGATTTCTTGTTGCCCACGTTTTGTGTTATTGACGATTTGTGTTGTAGAAGGGCGAGTATAATCAATTGATAGTTTGAGACAAACATTAATGGTACAATAAGAAAAAGACAAATACGACTTGTTAAGAGTTATAAACACCTTTATACAAATTTCATTGATCTCTATTTCACAATCCAAATTTAATATAATATAATTGATTAAACTTATTCAACTATATTGTTTGAAGAACATTAATTTGTTTTGTTATTTCATAAATATTAAGACCAAATTGTCTGATTCTTGCAATTTTTTGATAAAAAATGGCGATTTTCTCTGTGTTTTAGGTTACGTCATCTCCATGCCTCCATCTTTGAAGTGACGCACTCACGTGTTAAACATCAATGTGATGTCCTTACTACCTCTGATTTTGCGGCATGTTCAAGTCAATCTGTATGTTTCTTTTTATGTTCGAATGAATTGGCAAATAGACTGAGGTATAACTACATTTACTTATAAGAGATAATTTGACGTCTTTGTGAACTCATGCAACTACATTTACTTGCTTGTTAGGAGACGAGAATTTCACCTTGTGTGTTTAACCGGTTCTCTATAAGAGATTAGTGATTGCTAAACAACGATGATTAATATTATTTTGTACTCATATAATATGATTCACATAAGAAAAAAGCAAATATCATATTTCGGTCTTGATTTTTCAATCATCCTTGTAATTCTTTGATTGTTACAAGTTGTAATGCTAAACATGATTCCATTTGTTACGTTTGGATGTTTTCCTTTTCATGCAAAATGCTAAAATCATATCCTCTTGTATGCAGGCAATGATGAAAGATCAATTCGCAAATTATGTTGTCTGTTGGAAACATGTGACGACCATCAACGTGAACTAATTCTGTCACGAATCAAGGTTCATTTGAATGCATTGAAAAAGTAACCTATGGAAAGCACAACGTCGTACGTGTAGAGAAACTTGTTGCTGCTTGAGGTAGCTAACTAATTCTTTCCATTCTTATTCGGTCGTTGTAATCACATCACATATTAATCATTTGTTAACATGTAATTTGTTGCAGAAAGAAGAATGGTTGTTCAGACTCCTCAACCTGCTTAGGCGTGACATAGAGAAAATAATGTTTGTTTGTACGGCTAGTTAACTTAACTGAGCCTAGTGCAAGTTACTTCTTTCATCAAGAGCCTAGCCTATGTTTCCGTTGATTGAAAATAAAAGTTGTTAATCGTAATGCAAAAATGTAGCCTTTAAGTTTATACATATATTTCAACTAAGACGGGGTTTAGGTTCATATGTTCCCCTGAAAATATGTTGATGACTATACAAGCCTAACCTTTTTTACGGTGTAAAAAGTATAAAATGGTGAGGTAGTTTATAACTTTACACACGGTATAAATTTTCTTGAAGGCACATTATTTTCTATATAAGTATAAAACTTGTTATCGTGTCCAATATTGTTTTGAAATGACAAATACTCTACAAAAACTCTACAAAAATATAACAAATACTCTACAAAAATATACTCATAATATATAATTTTATATTTTTTCATGACATCAACAATGTAACCTAATTATAGAAAACATTGTTGAGGTTGTTCCTATTTATACATTGATATATATAATATTTTTGAGGAAAATTTTAATGAAATTTAACTATTACTTAATAAATAATTTAACTAATATTATAAAGTTTGTCAAAATAAAATTAATATTATAAAAAGGATAAAATAATAAATAAAATACTTTAAATGAAGGGTAAAATTAGAAAGCGAAAAAGCCAACCCAAATCATATACTTTCTTTATATATAGTATAGATTTAAACAAATTTAACCATTGTCAAATTTTATTTAAATGTAAGCATTTCTTTATGGAGCACATCTTCAAGTAACTAATATTTATGTAAGGGATTGATCTCTCTTAACTAAAACCAATTTTTTTTTTTTTTTAAAATCATTATTCAGTTACAATTTTTTGAGATTATCTCTAAAAAAAAATTAGTTGTTTAATAAATAATAGATATATCTTGTCATAAAAATAGATACATAATTTAAATGTTATAGATGTTATAATTTACAACCACTTTATATGCCTAAAATATATAATATTCATCCTCACATAAGGAACATGATAAAGTCATATTTAATACATGAAAAAAATGAGAGGGAACCATGTATATGTAGTTGTTGTATTTTTTTATGATTGATATGCATGCCTTTAAAAATCATATTTAAAACATGAGAGTGAGGAAAAATCGATTGTGTATATATGATTCATCTAATATTTGACACTAATTTTTTAAAAAAAAATTATAGATATATTAATTTTGTTGTTATCCTTTCTTTCACTAAAATTCATAACACTTAAATATTTAAACTAAAAGCACATTCTTAATTTCAAGTTAAGTTCAAATTAATTATTGATCCGTTGATGGTCCCTTGCCTATTAAATAAATAAAAAATTATTGATTTGGTCTATATCTAATTTGAACAATATTTGATGTGTTTGACTTATCTATAGACTGAATTTCATATTACTTGAGTTTGTTTTCCCTGAAAATTGGAGGAATAAGACCAAACTTTTTTTTGGGGGTCAAGAATAAGACAAATTCTTATATATATATATATATATATATATATATATATATATATATATATATATAGTAGATTATATA
>Ga0315914_1006236_pt1 | contig 16978 bp, 5 predicted proteins | sample MpolenodulesMG_FD_203920 | JGI IMG/M metagenome (GOLD analysis project Ga0315914, IMG submission 203920) | Medicago polymorpha root nodule microbial communities from Los Angeles, California, United States - elongated nodules | ecosystem: Host-associated > Plants > Roots > Nodule | place: USA...
GAAAAATTGATATAAACACCTCAACATCACTGATAATTTGAGGAAATATAAGTGATTGAATGTAATTACATATATCAGAGATGCAAGATACTCAATCGTGCTTGTGCTAGGGTAGGTCCATTACTAATTATCTCTTGTGAGAGAATTGAGAGAGATTTATTTCATTTGTAACTTTTCATTTCATGATTTATCGGTCTATGCTCTTGGAGCCCTTAGTCTAAATAGTGTTGTATAAAAAAAATCAAACATGGTTAATGTTAATTTGATTTTGTTACCCTCAAGTGTTCTTCTTCCGTCTAAATTTGTAACTTAATTTTTTCTACGAGTTATCTCTTGAACTGGTGCCATTTATTGTTTTGGTAAGTTTGGATGGAGGGATATTTGAAGAAAAAATAGGAGGGACAATAAATTTTCATATAAATCCAATTAATAATTTGATTAGAGATCAAGATATTCCATCACAAAAAAAGAAAAAAAAAAGACCAACATATTCCTCTCGATAAACATTGCATCAACTAACTTCAAACAAACGTATAATAATAAGTATAATTAAAATATACCGTCAATTTTTTATTTATTTAAAATATATTGATATTATTATGCTATAAATTTTATGTCACTAATCATTGATTTAATATGAGAATATTCGACTTCATGTTCATGAATTAGTAGAATTGTGTTGTATCATAAGGAGGCTCAAGATCATCAAATTACATAACATCTTAAGACATCATATGTATATATGTCATCTCACTTATATATTGTTCACCATCTACTTTTTCATTCAATACGAAACACTTACTCACACGTTATATACTAACAATCTTCTTCTAAAGTGTAAGACCATTCATGCATTGAGATGCTCCCTGAACCAATGTTAGGTGGCTTTGAACAACCAAACAAGTGGTTTGATCACCACATGATCTCCACCCAAAACATTAAAACATTATATATATAAGTCATCTAACTTATATGTTCCTTGATATCAGCTATTTCATCCAATAGTGGACTCTTACTCATACTTAAGAAACAATAAATTCAACCTTTTTGATAAGTTATTAAACATAATAGCTTGGTCTAAAATTATTATAGAAGTAATTTAATTCACTCTCTTTAATATTTTCCATTTATTAATAATGATTTGATTTTATTTAAGATGGAGGAAACGAAATGATAAATTATCATAACATAATTCTTTAATAGTTTATTCATTTTTTGAGGTAATATCCCTTTCAATTTTAAAATTGAAAAATGTTTGTTAGACACCCCAAAGGTGTATACTGTTAGATCGTGTATCGGGAGATCATTAAAAATACTTGAACATAAAGTTGATGAAGAAAACATGACAGTGATTGCACAAATAATTCCAAAGCGTGTGTGGATAAATTAAGCTTTATGTTTGATTCGCCTTCAATAGCTTATGAAAATGACACCATCAAGATACTTTGAAATCCTTGATATAAATTACACATTCACATCAGGCGTATCAATCAATGAATTTTAGAGAAGAAAGTCATTCATTTACTATTATACATTAGATACAAGCGAAAGTGATTTAGACATAATTTTGGTAGAAATTTGACACAAACTATAATTTATGACCTCTAGATTGTATCTATTTATAAAAAAAAAATCATATCTCTTAATGAAGAGAAACAACTCTTGGTTAACTTTTGCATTGTATCTTTTGTTGCCATAACGTTTAAAGACAATATCTTAGCCATTGCGGCGGCGCACAGCACAACATAGGTCTTCTAGTCGCGTATCAAACAAACCAAAACAACACAACGTAACAATAAGTAATTTCAAGGTGCGTGTATGTTATGTGTATATATGCATAACTTGTACTGTACTATTCAGACCCCCTTGCTTCTCTTCCATTCTGTAACATGTCATTCGTGTAACACTATTTGTCATCTTATCTTTCACGTAACCGTTTCTTCTATCTACCACTATTTAATACTACTCAATTTTATAATTAGACGCATAAATCTTTATTCCTGTTTCTAACATTTTAGGGGGTGTCACAACATGAATATGTCTCTAATTCAAAACCAGAAGCGTAGCAATAGCATCAACATGAATACTAGTCCATTGTTTAGGAGTGATTCATTTGGCTATTATTCTTATGAGCAGCAGAATTATACATTGATGGAGAAGAGGCAATTGTTTCTTAGAAGCTATCAATTCAGTAGAAAGAAGAGCTTTTCTGAGAGAATCAAAGGGTCTTTTGTCCGTCTTAAGAAAGTTGTAATACGATCTGCTAGGAAACTCAGGAGGTTGGAATTTTCTGTGTTTAGAATCAAATGTGGCTTCTATTACCGAAGATATCACAACAAGTTTCGCAAAAGCCAATTTTCCTCATGTTTATGTTAGTGTCTACATATGAAAAAAGGTGACAAGTAGGGTATCCATGAAAAATAGTGGGTAATTTACCTCAACCAATGAACATTCACCTTTTTAAGTGGTATCCATCAACTATCTTGACTCCACTAATAAATTACTCATTTTCATTGGTTGGTGGGTAAATCACCCACCATTCTTTAAAGGTAATCTAGAAAAAACCATGAAAAAAACCAAAGACACTGTGCTATTGACACCACAATAGATCACTAATAATTTGAGGAAATACAAGGGATGGAATTAATGTAATTACGTATATCAGTTTCATTTGTTATTAAATAAGAACTGAGAGAGATTTATTTCATTTGTTCCTTTTCATTTCATTATTTATATTTATCAGTTTCGATAATTCAAATATTGTTTTTCTTTACAAGAATATACAAATTAATATTGTTAATGTTAATTCGATCTTGTTAGCGTTGGCACTTCTTCCATTTATTCTCTTTTCTATATTCTCTATAACTTTATTTTATGATTTTATCCATGAAACGAGTTTTCTCTTGAACCAGTGCGATTTAATTTGTTGTTTTGGTAAGTTTGGATGGAGGGATTTTTGAAGAAAAAAAAGGAGGGAAAATAAATTTTCATTTAAAATTCATATTAGGACACTTTCATAGTTCTTAAATTAATAGTTTTTATTGAGAAAATAATTCTACCAATTTCAAAATTATTCGACACTTTCATTAAAAAAAAGAAAGAATTATTTCACACTTAACTTCAAATAAATGTATAACAAATTTATTTAAAATATATTAATATAAGCTATTAATTTTATAAGATTGATGGTTTTTTTAATGGCAAATGTGATTGATCATTTTTCAAGAATATGAGAATGAAAAATGCTAAAAAAGCATCTTTAGGCACTTAATAATGAAATAAATTTCTATCTTTTTTACTTTTTTAATTAGTGTTATTAGAACATTTGTTAGATATGCGAATATTCAACTTTATGAATTAGTAGAATCTTGATGTATCATGAGCGGAGTTTAAAGATCATCACATGACCTAAAATCTTCTTAAAACAAAGGTATATATGTTGCTCAACATTACTTTTTCAATTTATATGAAACTCTTACTCTCATTTAATATACCAACAATCTTTCTTTTAAGTGTGAGGTCATTGATGCATTTGAGATGCTCATCCTCAGTCAATGTTAGGTCATGGGGATCTAAAATGTCACCCTATTTGACTCTTAGTAAACACACAAGTGGTTCAAATGCCACATGATTTTCACCAAAAATCTTAAGACATTAAATGTATAAATCATCTCACTTATATGTTGTTTAGTACTTATGTGTTACTTATATGCTGTTTAGCATTTCCCATAATACTATGTACCATTCGCATAGAACATAATAGGGAAAAAATTGATAAGGGCACTTGTTAAGAAGTTTAAAAATGAATTTTTGTCTTGGGAATGATGTATTCAACACATTAAAAGTTTAAAAAGTACTCCATCCGTTTCAAAATGAGTGTCACTTTAGTTAATTGCACACAAATTAAGGAAGGTAATGAAATAATCAATAGACATAACACTTTTACTAAACTGCCCTTACTTTATAAGAAAAAGACAAACTTAAAGTTGCATTGAAAATTGTGTGAGAGAAAAGTTGGAGAGGGTAAAGTTGGAAGAAAAAAATTAAAGTTTTATTGAAAATGTAAAGTGACATTCATTTTGAAACAATTTTTTTTGGCTAAAGCGACACTCATTTTAAAATAGAGGGAGTAACTTTTTCTACATAAAACTTATAAATTACTTCTATTTTTGAACCCTTAAATAGTGCCCTTGGGACACTGGTTAGCAAGACCCTAGTATTATTAGTACTATTTCATATAAGACACTACAAGAATGCAAGGCCTTTTGACATATATATTTACAAAATAATAACCAATTTTGATAAACAAAGAATGATAATATAATTCCTTTAAAGATACAATTGATAATAATATTTCGGGGAGTCACTATTTAGTTTCATCAGAATTTGGCCTAAAATGGAATAGTTTTAGTACTTGTCTATTGAAAATGGCTTGACACAGTAACTTCAATGGCTTAGGTCTTGGAATTAGAGGTATGAGGTTTAAGTTTTGCTAATATCTTTAGAGGGAGAGGTAAATGTAAATATTAAATGTGGTCCTTATGGGGAAAAATAAGAGGTTAGGTTTTTTTATTAATATGGTTTTTAGGAAAGAGTAATGCTGGCAACACTCTTTTTTTAATATTTTCTCCAACACTCACTTTCTAATTGGTTTAAATCATGGCGGGTCTCACACTTTGGAAATGGGTTCCACTTAAAGTGGTGGGTCATACATTGGTTTTATCCGATAAAAGAATGAGTATTAAAGAGAGTGTTGAAAAGAGAGTGTCCCTAGCATTCAGATCATGAACCCATTATATGTTGGCACCAATAGTGTCATGTGGTGGATTTGTTTGAGGTTGATTGACCGTGGGGTTTTCTCCTAGTTCTCTTCATGTTTTGAACGGGGTTGGGTGAGGCTAGATGGTATTTTTTTGTGTTTTTCTGTTTTCGCTCTTGTTTTATAGTGGGAGAGTTTATTTGTCTCACTTGGCTTAAATACTTCTTGTACTTATGATTTGCAATAATTGTTTGTACTCGTATATGAGTTTTCTCCTTTACATTTATTTATATTTAAAAAAAAAGTGCTTCGAGTCTAAGAGGTTTTCTCTCATTTGAAATTAAAAATATCATCCATTCATCCTAAATTTATCATGAACAAAAAAGAAGAAAATGGCTTCACAGTAAAACTGTGGGTGGCATCACAATTAGCTTAGCTATGAGACAAAGGTGTGCAGTGTGATTTTGCATATTATAGTGGATAAGATTAAGTCTTATACTTTTAGATGGTTGAAGGCGAAATACGTCACACTTTTCTTCAATTATCATGGCTGGTGGCTTAGTCCGTTTGCTATATTGGGCATTGACTGATTACTTATTCTTTCTTGTTCTTGCTCATTTTGTAAATATTGTTTGTGACTTTGTTGTCTTTCCTTTGTACACCTTATGCTAGGAAAGACAATTGGTTTAATATTATACACCATTTTACCTTCTTAAAAAAAATAGTGGATACCCAAGATGAGACAGCTCATCAATTAGTCAAGTTGAGAGGTGACTGGAATTGTCCTCTCCCGTGTCATTACCTCTTTGGAGGAGGTTGTTCAACTCTTTTATGCATATACAATGTCTTCACAAATGCCATAATTATTTATGGTGATATTGAATCTGTGGCTACTCTTTATTCTTGCCGCTCTGGAATTTGGACTAATAGCAGATTATATGCCATAAGTAGGACCCATTTAAGAATATAGCTAGGTTCAAAGTAGGATACCAGCTTGCGAAATAGAATTTTGGAAAAGAAATCATTAGAGAAAATGGCTGGTTAAGTCATCAGTCAAAATTAAGATATTAAACCATAGACTAAACAAACAATAAGAGTAATTAGCAGGCACTAAAACTTTATGCTAAAAATAAAATAAAAGAACAAATTAAACTAAAAGTTGATTGACTTGATTTTGTGACAGTTTCTATCAAACAAACTTAGATTAATTAATTAGATATTTCTTTGCTACCAAATTAACAGCCACATACATTCCATAGTGAAACAAATGATTGGCTTTAGCTTATATATCATCAATCATTGCACATGCATCAAATATTCCTTTACCCACCAACTAATTAATTTGGATTTCTAAGAATAAGGGAACAAGTTATAAACTCTGAATATACAACGTGATTGATTTCTAACCATGTGTTTTCATGTTTTAAAATGATGTAATTTTGTCTCTACTCATCGCAACATGGTGGCAACAATGTATTATATAAGGTGTTTAATTCAGCTCTTGCTTGTTCATTAAAACCACTAATTAACACTACCGCTACCATGTTGCAAATGGGTTTGCAATATTTGGCTACCAAACACATGAGATGTGGCTATGAAAAGTTAACAAGTAAAAGGATGATGAGAGTAGGAAAACGTTGCATTTGGGTGAAGTCTTTGAATGGAAAACTACGTGGTCTAAGGTTGTCACGTTCTAGGAAGTTTTTCTCTACAATGTTGTTTTCAACTAGAATTGTAAGAATCTACAATGAGATTGTGAACAAAATTATGAACATGGAAAGCAGTTATCCAGTTATTGTTCTACCTACTCAATGGGGTCTTCCTGTTCTGTCTCACCCCTCAGGTGTTTGTAGAAGGAGTGTAATGGTCCCTTCAAACAGAAAAGTGATTTTCTATTAATCCTTTTCATTCATTTCTGCTCAATAAACTTCTATGCTATGGAATATGCATGTTGTGGTTATTGACTTTTGTTCTTTTTCATTCATGTTATAGTCTAATTGGATTGGCATTCATCCATTTTGGGAAAAATTACTATGCAAGCAAACGTTTTGTTACAAAGTTTTTTCCTTCTTTGATGTGCAATTTTTTCTGTAACTTTATTCATAAATTAGTATATTTTAACGTGAACACTTTAATATCTAGAGTTTTGTTGAGTATGAAACTCAACATCTAATCATTTACTTGTATGTCTTTATTTTTTAGTTATTTTGTAGTTAATTTAAATTTTGAATTATTTTTCTCTACAAAATATCGATACCCAACAAAAACTCAAGAGTATAAAAAAACTTTTCATATTTAAATGGTTGGTTATTGACACTTAATTGAGCTGGACCAACAAGTTATATCCACCCGTATCCAACTTATAATTTATACTTGTATCCAATTACCATCTACTTGTTTGGTTTGATTTTCTAACAAAAAAATGTCCAAACCAACTTAATTTATATCAATTTGGTTAGGTTCAGTCTTCAATGGTTTTTAAAGAGGAACCGAACCAAACTAAATGGTCAATTTAGTTTGGTATACCGGTTCACTTCAAATTAAAACCTTCCTTCTTTTTTCTTTCTTAGTCTTAAATAAAATATCAACATTTTTCTCTATTATTATTTTCCTTCCTTATTCTTAAATAAAACCCGTTAAGAAATTCCCGTGAGCTTAACTCAGTTGGTAGGGATATTGCATATTATATGCAGGGGTCAAAGTTCGAACCCTGGACACTCCACTTCTTCACAATTTAATTGTGTGAGCTTTAGCCACTAGGCTACTTGACAAAAAAAAAATCCGTTAAGAAATTGAAGAAATAACTATATCCATGAAGTTATGAAAAGAAATACAGTAGAAACTCTTTAAATTAATACTCGGTAAATTAATAAACTCTCTAAAATAATAAATTTGTTCAGTCCCGACTTGGGCTAATGTAAAAAATTGAAAAACTCGATAAAATAATAAGATAATAATTTTTCGGGTGATCCCTTTATAATTTTCCGTCCCAAGAAAATCATAAATTAATAATTCATAGAAACTGAAAAAAATATATTACACTCTATTGAAATATGATTCAATAGTTGTCTGTTTTCCTTTAAAATTCAAGTCTGTTTGGAGCTCATCTCTAACTTTTCTTATTGCATCCAATAGCTCAGGTGTTGTATTTTTATATTGTATTTTTCTAGTGCATATGAACACAGTAGTTACTAATTTACGTTGAGTCTCAAGGTTCGCTGCAACGTAATTCTAAGAGGCGTAGACTAATTTGCCTTTTTATTTGGTATGTACTGTATAATTACTTAAAACCTCTTTAAATTAATAATTATTAATTTATCGATAAATTAATAACTCTTTAAATTAATAAATTTCTCCGATCCTGACATTATTAATTTATAAAGTTTCTACTGTACAAGTTTAGAATAACCTAGACAAAAACCCTTTGCACAAGCACATATAACAGCAATTGATCAATTTTATATAACAATCACTAATTTTAATAACCCCGTCAACAAACCATGCAAGAAATGTAAGTTCAACTTAATTAACAAAATTATGTTCCAAAACAGCTAGACAAATAAATGTTGCATTTCTTTCTGATCCCACGCAAAAGGAATCAACTACTGCAATTTGTTATCCACAAAACAAAACAAAAAAAACTATTCCAATTATACCATAGAATTAGTAGGAAAGCATCTTGGCTATAATTGCATGGTACATATGATTTACTTCAAAACACCAACTATTTCATATTGTTAAGTAGGGTGGATATGGTACGCTTTTAGAAGAAAAACGAACTGAATCAAACTAAACTGTTTCAACGGTTTGAAAAATTGAATCAATATGTTCGAGCTTTGCAAGTAATTGAACCTTTCTAAAGTTATGGTTCAGTTAACCATTTTGTTGTCTATGAACCAAACAAAACCGAACCTAAAATAATACTTTTAAAAATGTATTTTCTTATCCTTTTAGGAACCAAATAGTTTTTTTTTCTTTTTCATAAATTGTAATTGTGGGACAGGTGTTAAGAATTTTAATCCTCCCAAAAGGTATTAAGACTTTCTATTAATTATATTTAAACTATGACCAAATATATTCATCCTTTTTAAGAATTAAATCACACTAGTTATTAATTGATTGTGGTTTTACTAGTTATATTTTAGGAATATCAACAAAAACATCAATAAATTCTAAAAGAAAATAAAACTTCATTATTAAAATATGAAGTAATTTTGCTAATGGTTTGTTTCGATTCAAAACATATCGGTTCGGTTTAAAACAGTTCGGTTATTGTTTAATAATTGTTATTAAATTGTTGACTAGGTTCTTTAACCACTTAAATGGTTCGGTTAATTTCAATTCGATTCAGTTTGGTTCGCGATTTAGTTCAGCTTGTGGTTCTTTTGCCCATCCCTACTATTAAGGGAGTGTGAGATATTTTGTTGCACTTGGACTGATGAGTATCAAAATGTTGCGCTTAAATACGAGGGTGTGAGGAGGGATAGTAGTAAAATATGAGGGTGGTGTTAGTATCAGTTTGGTTCGTTGGATCTTAAAATTAAAAACTAAAAATCGAACCCAACTAGTTCGATTTACTTCGATTCAATTTTGATTTGAACCGAACCATAGAAGGTCGGGTAGTTTTTCGATTTGATTTGGTTTTTTGCTTTCAGTCAGATCTATTAGAAATCAGACACATTAAATGATGCATCTAAATTTTTATTTATATTATGAAATTCTTAAAATTTATGCATTATATTTTAGACCTTTTCAATCCAAACTAATATAAGAAATTATTTTAAAATAGATAGTCTAAGCTTTTTTTAAGATTTTATTTGATGATTTTGGTGCTAGATTATAAACATTTAGATTTTTTCTTTTGAAAAAAAAAATTTAAATTTTTATACGGTTTCACAGGCCAAAATAAGCTAGAATTATCCGGCACAAAGTAGAATTAGACCAAAATATGAGTTATAGACATTAATAGGTCAAATGCATCTTGCACTTCTTTATGTTTAAGGTATGTATCAACTTAATCTTTTAGGTTTTTTTTAATACCAACTCGATTTTCAAGTTATAAATTTTTTGCACGGTTGCCCTTTTCATCCAACTCTATTAGCTAGAGGGTGCTTACATGATCGTTAACCGCTGATATGCAACATTCAAATTAGCAAAAGAATAATTTCATTAATTAATTTTTATTAAAAAAACCCAAAAAAATATGAATTTCACGTCATGGACTTGATATTTTCCACATAATTTATTCCTTAGGTATGGTCCAAATGCTAGCTTTAGGTAATAACTTGTTCTATTTTTATTTTTTAAATGAAGGTAATAACTTGTTCTTAGTGGATTTTACACTCATTCTTTCTAAGTTATACTTTGTTCAATGTTAGGATTGTAGCATGTTATATCTTCAATAAATAAACAAATTTTTTCGACAAAAATCAAACTTCTAACCATTTGTTTAAGGGTTCCAAATTCCTAGCCACAAAAATCAGTCCATTAGAATATTATGTTTTCTTTACTGCACGGAATCAATAATATTATTCTTTACATTACCAATAATATGTTCATTGTTACCAAATGTTTTTAAGAAAATAAATTGTATCATTATCTATGTTTTGGCTCAACTCAAACAATTTTTCACATAATTGAGTTATTTTTCTGTCCATTCTCTCAAGTTTCCCTTTAAACAAACCTTTCTCTTTTTCTCTTGCCTTAACATTTGCCAACTTGTGACCAGCAAAATCAAATGATTTGATCATCTTTTCAAATAAGGAGATTTTCAACATGAAAAGGACTTTATAAGAATTAGTTCTTTCGAATTTTGTTAGGTCGTTTTGCAAATGAAAAAACTCTTTCTTAAGCGGATCCTCTAAGATTTCTCTACATTTTTGTTCTTCAACAAATTTCTTCAAATTTTGAGTTTCAATTTGATAGTGATAAAGCTTATTAGCTACCAACATGTCATTTTTACTAGATCAGTTGTTACATCTCTTTCACTTTAGAAAACAACTTTAGAAATTTTTATTCCCTATCTAGTGGACAAAAGGATGTGATGAACTATCTCTATCATTTGAGCAGTTCACTAATCCCCAATTCAACCTTTTCTTCATTGAATGTAATTAATGTCCTATGTTTTGCAAACAAAACTAAAAATCTCTACCAATGTACAATTCATCAATTGATTAACATTCTGAAAAACAAATTATGAATTGATATCATTACTTCCCCCTTTCAAATTCTGGATGGTGTTGCTGAAAAACAAATTATGAATTGATACCATTTAATTATTGAAAGATAGATCAACAACCTTGTTGATCGCATTGTTCATAACAACTTCAACATTATTCATCAAACATTTATTGGAAGAATTTGATGAGGAAAAAAAATCATTCAATCCTCGTACTTTGTATCACAACACAACACATATTTTTTTACCAACCATATTTAGAATAAATCCAAGTAAAGAATGGTGTAAATAAATGACTAAGAGATTAATTTAGTAATACAATTGTGAGTCAAAAATTATCATCCATAATTAATACCATAGCTCACTAGAATTCCTTTGACTTTATATTAGAATGTGTAGTATGTACAAGACATCAATCAAGAGAATACCTTTTATACATTACTAAGCTGTTTAAAATACCATTTGCGACAATGAAACACATGTTAAAATAATTAAGCATTTTAAATAACATTTATTTTGCCTTAAATTTATTAATTGCAACTAATGTCATGTTATTGACAATAGAGCTCTTCCATTAAAAAGATGGAGCAGAAAAAAAATTCATTGTTTTCTGAAAGATGATCAAGAACCAGAAAATCAGAGAGAGAGGAAGTCAGGGGATGGATGATACTTCTAATTTGCAAATGTAGTGGAAAATGTTATATTTTTTTTCAAATTGATCGACAATGGAGCTCCATTATGTCTTATTAAGAGAGAAAATAAGCAAATTGTGATCAAAGCTTATCATATAGAATTAAGCAATGATACCTTGATTATTTTCTGGTTTGAGAATTGGATTTATATAAGTGTAGCTTGCATATAAATTGTTTCATTATATTTTTGTTTTATGTTACCATAAAAAAAGATCTTAATGTCATATAAAATAAAAATTAATCTTTGTTTCAAAGATGTCTTTAATTCTAAGACGATTAGCAACTTGTCTGAATTTTTTTTTTGTTGAATAAACTTGTCTGAAACTATTTTTTTTTTGTTGAATAAACTTGTCTGAAACTATTTGAAATAAAATGTTTTTTTGACAAGAATTAGAAATAGAATATATTAATTATTCTTCGATTATCCAAGCATCGTTAGAATTTATTCCTCGTTTGAGTAGTGAGCACAGTTAGGATGGAGAGTCGTCCCGTGCCAATTTTTAATTAATAAGTATATTTTAAAAATTATATTACGTATAGATAAATTAATAAATATGTTTTTAAAGATGAGGAATTTAGAAGAAAATATGTAAGTATTTAGAGATACTACATCTTTTTATAATAGTATAGATTAGTGATAAAAGAATATCAATTTATGCATGTGTGTAGAAAGAAGAAATAAATGAAAAGAAGAAAATACAAAGCAACGATGAAGATAAATGCAATATTACATAATTAATTAATGTTTTTGATATTTTTCGTTTAAGTTCAAAGTGGTAACTAATGTAATTTATAGTTTGCCCATAAAATAATAGCATGTTAATTGGTTCTATGCGATTATATATTTTTTTTTGAGGGATATGCGATTATAAATTAAAATGTTTATTTGATTGATAATAGATACATAATATATAAATGTAATAAAAGTTATATGTACAATCTTTCTATATTTCTAATATATAATATTCATTTTCACATTAAATGCATGACTCAAATAGTCAATACATAAAGAATGAGAGAGATATACATTTTTTGCAAGATATATTTATGGTTTGTGCACGTGGTTGATGATATTCTATGTGATTGAAACACATGGATCCAAAATCATGTTTAATTCATGAGAACGAGATCAATTTAATGTGTGACATATTTAATATTTAAAATTAATGATATTCAAATTGTGATCTTATCATTTCTCGATAAAGTTGTGAATCAGTTCACAACAACATTAAATATTGTAATTTTTTTTGTTGAAACAATTGTAATGTCTATTATCTAGTTTATTATCATGATTAATTTTTCTTCATTTATATACGTGTGTTGAAATATTTTTATTTGGAGTTGTGATCAAAGTAAGATTTACTTTTCTAATAGGCATAGTTTTGCCCCTTGTATGTAATAAAATTCCATGTGATAATAATAATAATAATAATAATAATAATAATAATAATAATAATAATAATAATAATAATAATGATAAAAAAAACAAAAAACTGAATGAAGGAATGAAAAGAGAGCAAATAGTCACTTTAATCATTGACTTTGCACCTCGTTGTCATAAAGGTCCCTGACTCAGAATTAAATACAAAGAATTTTTTGATTCTGCACTTCCGTTATCACTTTAGTCCTCGACTTTAAATAATTTAGCTAAATGATAACGTGAGACATGTTATACGATGACATGACCTATGATGTGTCACAGGGACTAAAGTGAAAGTAGAAAATAGTCACTTTAGTCTTAAACCAAAAATCAACATCCCCAAATTGAATCTCAAATCCCTAAATCTCAAATACCCAAGTGTCATCTAATTCTCTCTTTTGTTCAAAATCAATCTTCCATTAAACACATGCTATATATTAATCTAGGTGAAGGATCATATTAATGAACCTTTAAAAAGATAGATTGATTTTGAACAAAAGAGAGTATTAGATGACATTTAGGTATTTGAGATTCAATTTGAGGATATTGATTTTTGGTTTAGGGATCAAAGTGACGATTTTCTATTTCACTTTTGTCTATGTGACACATCATATGCCATGTCATCGTATAATGTATGCCATATCATCACTTAACATAATTATTTAACTTCAGGAGTAAAGTGATAACGAAAGTGCAAACTTCTTTGTAATTAATCATGAATCAGATATCTCATTGTGACAACGAAGTGCAAAGTCACTTGTTAAAGTGATTATTTAATCGATGAAAAGACGAAGTTGGCAGCTAATACATGGAGTGTTATTTGAATAGAAGGCTCGAACGACAAAAAAAAGAGAACCATAATAAATGCATAATAGTTTGGTTTAGTTGCGTTTTGACGAGTAACTTCTACCTTATTCGCTCTTCCCCCAATTCAACTACGTTCCTTTCTTTCTTTAGTTTCCATCAAATTCAATTTCCCCAATTCATTTCCCTAACCTAATTTATTCGAATTCAACCAAATTCAAACTGTTACCATTCTTCTATTCAATGAATTTATGAATCCCTATTTCGTTAGGTCACAAAAACGCGGTTTGAATTCGAATTAATGTCTGCTTCTTCTGACGAAGAGATCTCGACTCGAAACGGTTACGAAAGAGGAGGTAGTGACGGTGATGACGAGGAAGATGCAACTGGAAAGAAGAAGAAGAAGCACCGTACAAAATTTGATTTTGGAAAACGGTTGGTACTTAATCAATTTTCAAAAGCCAAGAATCAAATTCGTAGAGTTAAAATCAAAAAGCATCTTCTTTCATCCTCGTCATCATCAACAACAGCAACACCGTCTTTTTTTAGGAATGTAAATGTGAGTAGCAGAGGTAAGGCGGTGATTATTCAAGGTGAGGGTGATATTGATAGAACTACTCGAAATGGATTTGGTTGCAAGTTTTGTTTTTCGCGTCCAATTGTATTGGAAAACCCTAATGGGTCATCTAGTAGTGACCCTAATGATCCTAAATTTACTCATTCTATGTTGAAGAGTTTATTAGAGAAGAATGATTTTTGTTCCAAAGAATGCAATCCACATATTGAATCATTGGTTGAATGATCGATGAGTAATGTTGGATATCCATTGTTGATTTTATTTTGTTGTGCTTGTTTGAATATTATTATTCAGATGGAATTTGTCTGTATTGTTGGGTGTTTGTTCTGTTCTGTGCCGTCTCATTTTGAAATTCAGTGGCATTATGGCTGAGAACACTACACTTTCGGCGTATTTATGGGATTTTCAATGAAAATGGTAGAGTTGAGGGGCAAGAATAGCATCAGAACATGTAGGGAAACTCATAGTGAGAATATCCTGTTGTCATTTTCATTTAGAGCAATGTGGTTCATTAAGTTGTGGATAAAATATGAAAGGGTGAGGACTGCTTGATCAACTGCTGGTATGAAAGAGGTGGATGTAAATTGGATTCCTTGACATTCAGGAACCTCTTCTTGTCCTACCTCGTCCGAGAAGTGGTGTCTTGTGTATATAAAAACTGATTTTTTTTTTGAGCCCTGCTATATTCATAATCTCTTTGTTAGCTGTTAGAAATTTTTGATTGGTTTTCTCATGTACACATCTTTTTCATTCATCCTGTCAGTAGTTTTGAGGAATTGTTGTTCATAAAATTAGCAACTGAAACATAAGTCTTTGTTACTGTCGTTCAGTTGGATTTTGAGTGGTATGCTCTGATTCTTATGTATATGTTTTTGAGGATATATGTTAATGCCTCACATACTTTAATCTTCGTATATTTGGAAAGGTTTAGAGAACTTAGGAAACAAAATTTGGAGGACATTCTGTATTGTATATTGTTTAGTTGGGTCATAGATTGGTCTGGCTTATGTTAGTTGCTTTTGTTTTTAATACACTTTGTATGTTTATTTTATCATGTTTTTGGTTAGACTGATGGCATTAAAGTGTTCCAATGATAAGGGATAACTATGCAATCAGTATTCTATTGTTCTCTGCTGTTTGTATTATAATCATCCACAAATGTTGGACCCTCTTCGGTTAATTTTGATGCTAGATTCCAATGTCAAGGTATGTACACCGTGAACTTTTCTAATTAATGGGTTCAATTCACATGAATGTGTACACTTTCAAGTCTACAAGAGAAGGTAGTATTGATTGGATTGAGATGACATTTCCAATTTTTTCAAGTGATTTCAAATGTTAAGATGGTTATTTCAGAATTTCGAAACCACTTTTAGTGTATAACTTTCTCACTTCATTTTAAGAAAATTAACATAGTTTTTGACAAAAAAATTATGCCCAAATTTTGTCAGCCGAAAGCAAAATTATAGCAGTTTTTATGGCACTTTTCACCAGGCAGAGGGAAACCTTTTTCTTTTGATTGTGTAGCAGCCCATGCCATTTGAACGCTGATTGAAGAAATTAATTGCATTACCATAGTAAAGTAGCACCACATGCTTCCCTTTATGATGTCTGTCTTGATCGTTTAAGATATATATTTTCTACTTAAAGTTGTTAAGCTTTTTCTGCTGTAAATAATTTCACGGGTTTGCAAATTTTGCTGCTCATGCTTCCTAGATGGCTGCTGATGTGCAGTATTTGGCCAGATTTCTTTTGATGCCGTCCCTTTGTTTACATGGTTACGAGGATTATATATGTACCATTATTCCTTCTCTTGTACGATGAAGTACATTCTAGATGAGCTAAACAAGAAAGCCATGGGGAGATGGTGGTGGAAATAGACGAAGAAAAAGATGGCTTTGTTTCCATGTTTTTGAAGCTAAATGTAGTATTCAAAGAATGGTCACCAAAAGTTTTTTGATTTCTATTTATAATCTTTGTTTCTAGTATTATATTCATAATTTTTTTAAGTATTCATCATTATTTCATAGGTTACTATCCCCGCCCCATAATAGTCTATATTTGTTCTTCTCTTGGGGTGATTCACCTTAGCATTTATAGTAGGGGTGAGCACAAAATCCGAACCCGCCCACCAACCGATATATCTGAGTCACCTGCGGGTTCATCGGACGGGTTAAAACGGGTCTCGGGGTGAAGAAATGCTAAAAAATAGGGTATGTGTGGGTTTAGATGGTCGGGCCCGATTTTTACAAATCCGAAACCGTGTAAACCGAACACGACCGTCCTATAAAAAAATTTACTCCACAAAGTCCAATCCATTATACATATCACCCTCAAATATATATAATTCCTCATCTCTTCTTGTTAAATTTTTTATAACGTGATATTTTAATGATTGCTATGATACTTTGATCTATGACATTTTTCTTTTTAATTTATTGATGAAAGTCTTATTAAAAAAATAGCCAAATAAATTTGAGATGAATAAAAAAATATTGGAGAAATAACCGAATCAACCCACCCGATCAAACCGAGACCCGTCCAAACC
>Ga0315914_1006237_pt1 | contig 16977 bp, 10 predicted proteins | sample MpolenodulesMG_FD_203920 | JGI IMG/M metagenome (GOLD analysis project Ga0315914, IMG submission 203920) | Medicago polymorpha root nodule microbial communities from Los Angeles, California, United States - elongated nodules | ecosystem: Host-associated > Plants > Roots > Nodule | place: USA...
TGAAATTCAAAAAAAAATATTTTACAGGGGGAAAACCGAAAATGACCTATATTACAGGGGGTAAAGACATATTAACCCTAAAATAACTTACTATATGTACCAAAAAAAAAAACTTACTATATGAGAAAAACTGAAAAACAAGTCATTACTATATGAGAAGAACAAATAAATTAAACTTTAATGAGTTGAACCAGCTGATCGTTAAAAGAAAAATGCTAACTTCTACTTTTAAAACACAAATTAATGAGTAAAAAATAGAAATGTTGTGTTGTAATCAATGCATTTGAATTTAATTTTTAATTTTTGATTAACTGAATGTACAAAATTTAAGAAAATGTTTCTACTTTTTGGTTTCTTATTTGTAGGATACACATATCATGACCCTTGTTAAAATATGTTATATTAGATTCATTTCCTTAAAAAAAAAAAAAAACTTGGATTCATTTATGGGCCATTCTCAGGTAAACAATATAATTTGAATATGTCGGGATGAGTTTAGTTCAGTTGGTATGGACAATGCATAATATATGCAGGGGTCGAAGTTTAAAATTTCACTTAATAACTTAGATCCATTTCCTTTAAAAAAAACTTAGATTCATTTATGGGGTCATTTTCAAGTAAACAATATAACTTGAATATGTCCCTGTGAGCTTAGTTCAGTTGATAGAAACAATGCAAAATATATGCAAAGGTCAGAGTTTGAACATCGAACACCCCATTTATTTTTCTTAAAAAAGTAAATTTTAACCACTAAACTACTTGAAGAAAAAAAAAATATAACTTAAATATGAAGACCGTTCTAGCAATCAAATTGTAGATAAAAGAAGTTAGATTATTATTTTTTGAATAAATGCCATCCAAAAAAGTATATTAAATATCTCTTGCATTCCTATGAATATATATCACTTTCAATTAGTTTTTTGCAATTAGGTTATAAAATATGTAATTAGTCTAGTATGCCGACTTTATGGACCATGTGCATAAGTTAATTATATAAGCATAAACTTTTCAATATTTGACGTACTAACAGTCTAAAACCAATCAACCAGAAACGTGTATGTTAGTGGGATGAAAAGTCAACTTTAAACTTTATTATGTATAGAGCAATAGATTAATACTTTGATGATGATGATGATGGAAGTGAAAAAGTAAAAATAAAAAATTCAAAGGAAGAATTAAATTACCTATGCAGCCGTCTGGATGATATGGGTTTCCTTCATAACCTTCCTTACATTTACATCGGTAACCAACACCAATATCTTCATCATCACAATCACTATTCTTCTTGCAAGCATAACCATCTTTACCCTTTGAAGCATTACAATTTTCACTTCCAACACTCCAATCAAGAACCAAAGGAAGCATCTTATAAGGAAATATATCCAAATGATCAACAGAGAAATTATAAAATCCATATTTAACAACAAATGAATAACTACACCTCAAAGAATCCGTTGAATTAGGAAAATCAAAAGCTTGTACACTTATATTCCTCATCATAGGTGGAATATCAACTTGACAACAACCAATACCAGAACATGTTCCATTTTTGATTCGATCTCGATTACCGTTACATCTTGTTAAACAACCGGTTGAATATGTTTCTTTGTTGTATACGCTGTTCAGATAACCATAACTGTCACAACCAACCGTTATGAACTTGTTTTGCTTGCTTGATATGCTGTAACCGGCAAGCCCTAAAGTGGGTCGATTGTAATTTGTGCTATTACAATAACTTCCGACAAAAAACGATAATTCAAGTTGTCCTTCAAGGATGTTTATGTTGGAAACTTGTACATTGCCCAAAAATAATTTTGTGTTGTTTTCACATGTAAGATTGAATTTGGGTTCTAGAAAACATGGTCCTTGGTTTGGTATTGATGAATTTGATATTCCAAATGGATATGGAATTTTGACATCACCACATGTGTTTTTGCAACCGGGTAGAAATGAAGGAAGAGATTCATCGGATGCAAATACTCTTACCATGGATATTGTAACAATTAAAATTTTGCATAGTTGCGATATCTTTGTCTTCAGTTCCATTATTCCTTGCATTTCTTTATTGCAATAGGAAAGGGTTTCATATATTTATATATGATTTTTAGTAAGACTTATTCTATGGTTTCTATGTGACTTTGTCTTTTGTTGCTTACTATTATATTTTGTTGACTTTGAAAGGAAGATTGAACTGGTATCCTCTCATGAAAGTAACTAGTATGGCACGTGTGAAATATGTATTGGGTTTAATGTTTTTAAAATCCAAAATTACACTTGTCATTCTTCAACTCCATTTTGTCATTTATCTTTTTTCTTTTTTACAGGATTTATGTTATTTTGGTTCATTTGTCATTTATCTTTTTACAACATTTATGTTATTTTGGTTCATTTTCGTAAGAATTTTCAAGTATCAAATCTAAAATTTAAATGAAAACATGAGTGAAGTATTAAAGATTTGAACATTAAGAGCTCATATCGAAATAAAACATGGATTTGAATCTTGAAAAGTCATTTGTACATTGATTAAGAGTAAAAATGACGCGAAAAAAATATAAGTAATGAAATTGTTAACTGAAATTAAAAATGAAGTTAAGAAATGATGACAGTAACTTTACCATTTTAAAATTATAAATACATTTCAATTTCTCAATTGTGTCTTTTATTGTTGTCAATTTCTCAATTTTAGTAAACGTACCCGTTTTTAAATACACAATTTTGGCCCTAAAATTATTTCAATTTATGAAATCAACACTTAAAATGACCAACACTAATGTGGCAAATTATAATAAGATACTGTAGTTAGTGGATATCAAATGTGGATGACATGTCACTATTTTGTAGACTGGCATAAACTTGAAATCGACCCTTAGAATAATAATAGACCCATAGGTCCCCGTGAACATGCTCAAATGTCAGAGACTACATTGTTATATGTAGGGGTCGGGGTTCGAACCCCGAACACTTCACTTGTTCACCTTTAAAAAGGTGAATTTTAGTCACTAAACTACTTAACGGAAAAAAATGGACCTATAGGTCTATCTCTGATTACTATCCCCCATAACCCGCATAAAGACGAAGTTGTATGAAGGAATACACACATCCATTTACATCTTAAGAGATACTAATACAATCCCGACGTAAAAGGAAGGTGACAACGGTTATCTGAGTAAAAGGCTCACAATAAGGGCCACAACAAGGATACTATCTGAGTAAGAGGCTCACACCCTGAGGCTCCGCCACTGCATGGAACGAGTCGACACATAGGTGGCTATCATCGGAGCTGCAAAACCTTTGAAGTGTAAACTCTTATCAATCACTTTGAAAGATGTTTCACTCCGGGGATACATGAATTAACCCCATCATTCCATCCCTAGATACACATTTTACGTGAATGTGTTGATCCAATGGTGTTTAGGAATTAAACACCGGAAAGTAATTGCAAAAGGTATTTTCATTGTCCGTCAAGGCCATTATGACCTAGTAGGAATGCCTGGCTTGTTTCAACAAGGCCACTATCTGTGTAGCTAACCCACATCAAAAGATGTTAGTAGGAGCATTTTAGAACAACTTAAAGGCGGGTTATTTCAACGAATCCCTGGTGAAAAATTCGGTCACAAGAATGCAAGTGATTAATGAAAAGAGAGTAATGCCAAGAAGATGAGTAAAGACAAAAGGAGAGTGAACCATAACGAAAAGGGAACTATTCACCAAGACGCCAAGATAAGATATAGAGCGTAACAAGTTGGATCATCTGTATTAAAACCACTTTTATTAAAACGAAAATAACAAATTAAAATTAAAAAAAATAAACAAATTAAAAAATTAAAAGCTAGAATAGTTTATTTCTTCAAAACAGATTATTTTATGCAAAACAACTTATTACGATTTTTTTTTAAAAAAAAAACATATTCAAAAGTTTATTTTATGCAAAAGCAAACAGCTTAATACAAGCTCTTTTTTAAAAACAACTTATTCAACAAAGCTTATTTTATGAAATACAGTTTATTACGATCTCTTATCAAAACAATATATTTTACGCAAAACAACTTAGTATGATCTCTTTTTAAAAACAGCTTATTCGTAATATAGATCTATTTTATACAAGACAACTTAGTACGATCTCTTTTTTAAAAAACAACTTATTCATAAAAACTAAGTTGTTTTCAAAAAAGCTTATCTTGTTTTACAAAAGATAAGGTATTTTTTAAAAAGAGATCTTAATAAGCTGTTTTTTCATAAAATAAGTTTTTTTGATGAAACTATTTTTCTAGAAAGAGATCATACTAAGCTGTTTTGCATTAAAGAAGTTGTTTTTTAAAATAAGTTGTTTTGCATAAATAAGATGTTTTGAATAAGTTGTTTTGATTAAGATGTTTTTAATAAGCTTTTTTTCTAAAATAAGTTGTTTTGCATAAAATAAGTTGTTTTGAATAAGATGTTTTGCATAAAATATGTTGTTTTGAATAAGCTGATAATAAGTTGTTTTACATATAATAAGTTGTTTTGAATAAAACGTTTTTTAAAATAAAGTGTTTGGCGTTAAATAAGTTGTTTTGAATAAAATAAGCTATTTTAAATAAGCTATTTTATAAAATGTGCTCTTTTGCATAAAATAAGCTGTTTTGAGTAAGATGTTTTTAAAAATGGATCGTAATAAGTTGTTTATTAAAAAGAGATCGTAACAAGTCGTTTTGCATAAAATAAGTTTTTTTTTAAAAAGATATCGTGATAAGTTGTTTTGCATAAGATAAGATGTTTTGAATAATCTGTTTTTTAAAAAGATATCGTAATAATCTGTTATGCATAAGATAAGTTGTTTTGGAAAACCTATTTTTTAAAAAAGATATCGTTCGTAATAAGTTGTTTTTCATAAGGCAAGTTATTTTCAAAAAAGCTTATTCGATTTTTTCAATAGAAAACAAGTAAAAAGAGGCATTATATATAAAATAATTTTTGTTCAGTTTTTTCATTGCAAGGTTTTTTCATTCGGTTCTCTGAACAGGAGAGAGAAATATGAGGTGTTGTGTTATGAAAATTACAAGATATATGGTTAAAGGTTCGGTTTGGATAATTGAAGTTATTAACGGTTTAGTTTGGTTAGTGAATTGTTATCAAAATAATAGTTTGATTCGAGAATTTGGGAAACGATTCAATTAATTTTGATACAGTTTGGTTTCGTTAACTGGTTCGGTTTGGTTTTTGGTTATTTTTTCCCCTAAAAAGAAGTATGCCTTTCCCACCACTCGGTTGAATGTTAGAAGAAATCAAGTACCGAAAAAGGTCATGTATACCAAATTTTTAGATGAATCACCTAAACAAATGGGTCATGTTGGCCCTGACCAAAATCAATTGTACGTAGATAACTGAGGGAAGGGACAATACACAAAAGGGACACCTAGAGAAATATGTGCAAGACTCACGGTCAAAATCAAGCTTAGTTTAGAAACAATCCTTAATGGAAGAGACCCCTCGATATCTCAAAGCAGAAAACCATGGGAACCAACATAAAGGTGAAAATCGTGGAAACAAAAGAAAGGTGGTTTGAATTGTATTGAACATTAAAAAGTTTTGATATTTTTTGGATGAGTGATATGCCGCAAGTGTATGGTTATGTTAGTCTTAGTGTAAAGGGTTGTAGACCAATTCTCAAGTACCGATATATATCGTTTCTTTGTTTATCTAAGGTTAGTTCAAAACTGTTTGTTTCACGCATAAAAAAAATTAATGAATTTAATTTAATAATAATGATTGACCAGAATGTAGTTCCTTTCGACCTCCGATACTGACAAAACAGTAGACTTTAATAATTAAAATAAGATAATTTTATTCACGGGAAAAAATTAAGTTAAATATACAACTTACTATAACGTGCACGATACCAGAAATCGAATCTTGTAATTGCATGCTTTCGCGTGGTACGAATTAAAACATCGAAGTCCTATTTTGAAAAATAATTAATTCCTACTTGAAAAAATAATTTAGTAAAAAATCAATTTAAAGGTACCGTCGGCTTTTGCAGGTCTGTTATCGGATTTTAAACTTATAACCATCAGCTTTCGCGTGCACAATTATAATTCTAAAATCTATTTTTGAAAATATGAATGAATTTTCTAAATTAATTTAATAAACATTTTCGTTGTATTTAAAAATTAATTTCCGAATTTTCTAGCGTATGATACCTTTTTTTCACTCTTTCGATGCAAAACAAGTATCATAGTGTTTCTACTTTCGTAGTAAACTTCTAATTTGAAAAACAGAATTTTCTGACTAAAAATATGCTTCTCGTTTCAATTAAATAAAATACAATTCATTATTATTAGTATAACGGTCCTTACATTTCAGACTCAAAGTAAACTACTCAGACATAATAAAATAATAATCTAAACATATTTTTGATGAATTCACATTGAAAAATAGCAAAGAGAATAAAACATGATAATTGTCTTACTCAGTCAAACATCCAACCTTCAATAGAGATGCTACACAATTTTCTTGGTCAAAAAGTAAAATGTACAGTCATATAATATGTGTTTATGATGAACTGTGGGACATGATTGAAGATGGTGTCAGTTTCGTTGTAGATCATGAGGGAGTGATGGTGGATAGAAAGAGTATACTTGACGCTGAGAGGAAGACTTATAGAAAGCATCACATAGTTCATGGAATTTTGGTTGAAGCTCTGCCTCACTAATAGGATATCAAAATTGTTGATAACCACTTTCAAAGCTATCTTTGAATCATTGTGCTCTGTCTATGAAGGGAATCAACAAGTGAAAGAAGCCAAGCCTAACATGTTGGTCCAACAGTCCGAGCTTTTCAAAATGAAGGAATATGAAGATATTGAAACCATGTTCTCAAGGTTCGGACTCTTGTATCTGGCCTTCAAGTTTTGGGAAAAGAAAAAAAAAACATACCACCCGATCGTGTCAAGAAGATTCTTAGGAGTCTTCCTACAAAGTGGCGACCTAAGGTTACAACTATTGAGGAAACAAAGAACTTAAACAAGCTTAACTTGGATATGGAGCTTTATTAAGAGTCATAAGATGGAGCTTATAGGTGATGAAGCAACTAAGAAGTCTAAGTCAACATTCCGATCAGAAGAGGAACTTCTTTCATAAGGATATGAAGCATCTAAAGGTGACGTCAGAAACTGAAGACTTTGAACAAGTTTTGTCGTCATCTGAAAGAATGTCATTATCAGACTCGGAATATTACAATTTGTCTTCTTCTAACCACGTGCAAAAAGAATTCAAGGACAAAGAGAGTATTGTAGCAGATCATTCTATTAGAAGATAATGAACTTAAATTTCCACTACTAGAGACTAAAAAACCAGTTACTAATTGAAGAAATTCGGTCGCTAAAGCAATTAGCGACTAACCAACAGTTTAGAAACTGAATTAGCCACCAATTTTAGCCACCGATTTAGTGACTGGTTATACCAAACAGAAAAAGAAAATAGTCACTGATTCAGTCTTTAAATTGTATTTCAGGAAAATAAATAAAAATTGTATTTCACCAAAAATTACATTCATACAATGAATTCTATACAAAACACATTGACTCAATATACATAGCTAAACACCAGCAATAGACCAATTAGAACAAAAGCTTCACACTACTAAAGTATAATAAGCCTATCAATTTTGCATGTGCTCTTCACTTACTAAACAACGTTGTTGTATTTTACCTAATTCAATGAAATAGAAAGCCTTCCCCGACACGCAAGTTTTAACAGTTGTTGTTGTCTTCATTAGGTAGCAAACTTTACCTTCTAACCTTCTTTTTGAGCAACATCTTGTTTATTCCAACTTAGTTGATGCTTTGTTCTCATTCATCTTCACTATACATTCTACACTTGTTTAAGTAAGCTAAACATGCCAACATCTCATTTATACTTCATGTAGAGCAATGTGAACAATGACATGGTAAGGTTACAATACAATACATACATTTTGTCATGCTAAAACAAAGCTTATTTTTTTAATCAACGAATTTTATTAACAAAGCTTGATTGCACACACAATGCATGCCACACAACAAGACCTGCAAAGAACAACAAGGTACAACAAGTATAAAGCTAGCTCAGAAACACTAACGCCCTTAAAACTGGCCACACAAAGCCAACAAGGCAAAAACACACCAAAACAACTATAAGGCCAATCCCTAAATACATCCCCCTAAAGGCACAAAATTTGCCGAAACCCGAAGAATGAAAACAGCAGCAGCAAGAGGGTAAAACTAGAACTGAAAATAGCAGAAGGAGAAGCTAGCGCCAAAACAAACACCACAGAAAGAAAAGCCACATAATTGTAGCCACAAAGACGGCACACCGGCCCCGCTTGGGTTCACAAAAACCAACCAAAAGCAGACCACAACAACCCTACTCAACACCAGCTACGTTCCCAAACACCTAAATCAAGCCAAACCTCCACGAGAATGCCAAAACAAACCTATAAACCTTTGATACAGCACCTCCGCGACACTTCACATAACTGAAACCAAAGAAGCACCCAAAAGTCGCATATTTATAGAATCCTTAGGATTCCACCACCATTCATAAAAATGACAAATTAAAACATATACTTTTAAAGACACTAAACCATTTATTGAAAAAAAAATCATGACCATAACCAGGAAGTGAAAACTAACAAAAAAGGTGTTGACTAACCAACACATATACACTAGAGTAATACACTAAAGATAGTATTCAATATAATAATCAGTTAGCATATGTTGTTAAGTACTAAAATTTAAAAAAGATAATTAGAGCTGATACAATTTGTATACGCAGGAACATAAAGAGAGAGTTTTACTAATGCAATTGTTCTATGTAGCTTTTAGTCTTTGGAAATCTAGTTTTTAGTCAAATTTATCTATCTTCCACTTAGCTCATATCTCCAAACTTATATTAATATTTTATAGTACCATAGGGAACAGTACCATAGAGGGATATATATATTAAGAGAGTCTAAGACTCATCATCATTCCGTCTATACACAATTGTTCTATATAGCTATGTAACCATGTCGTTTTTCTTCTCATCATGTCACAAAACCAATGAATTATGAGAATCTAAGACTCATCCAAGGGGTCATGACTCAACAAAACAATATCGAAGAACCTAGATTGGGCAAATGAAGTCTCTTATGTTTTTGAGCATATTGTAATCTTGTGTGATTATAGTGAAAATCACTTGGAAATGCAAGAGGTTTGCACTACTTTTGGTCTGTGGGATGAACTAGTATAATTTTCTTGTGTCGTCTCTTTCTCTCTTCTCTCTTAGTGTTTAAATTAATTTCGCTTCATAAATCTGTTTCAAACTCGGAACAAAACTCTGTTTTGCTCCATACTTTGAACTATTTTTGTAAATCACTTCGAAAAGATTTTGAAAAAGTCAAACACAATTCAACCCATCCTTCTTTTGTTTTTCTCACCTTCAATTCTATCAAACACTTGATATTCAATATTCAATAAACTTCATGGACTTAGGTCATTGCGAGAGTTTTAGCCCACTAGTGAAGACAGTGTATGTGAACATTTTACTATAAATTCAAATTAAGTGATTCTCTCGATCATTTTAATTTTGATTAATGGAATTGGCTGTCTTAATTCAACAGTTTTGATTTACATTCATCTTCATCTTCAAACTATGCCTTATGTATCAAAGAGCCTAATGTAATTAAAAACCAAATTACTACTTCAAAAAGTCTAAATGAGGATTATAATAGAGCGCCCATTTTTAATGGTGACAATTATGCTTAGAGGAAAGATCGTATGATATTCCATCTAATGGCTTGTGATTTGGAAGTTTGGAGAAACGTTTTGAATGGGTCGTTTGTGCCTTCTCTCGAAATTGAAAACATTGTCGTCCTAAATAAGAAGGAAGATCAATTGACAAATGCTAAATCTAAGAAAGTTCAATATGATATGAAGGTGTGAAACATACTCATTGCTTACCTTGGAATTTAGAGTATTATCGCTCCTCACATTGAGATAATGCTAAAGAGATTTAGGACACCTTACAAATCACCCACGGCGAGACGAATGAGGTCAAACAATCGAAGATAAATACACTTGTTCAAAAATATGAGCTCTTTCGTATGAAGCACAATAAAATTGTTTGCGGATATGCAAAAAGTAGATTTTTTTCATATTGTGAATAAGCTTGCTGGACTTCGTGAAACCTTATCTAATACTAAAAATATTAACAAAATTTTGAAATGTTTAACTAGGGAATGGCTGCCAAAGGTGACCGCCATCAAGAAATCACAAAATCGAATCCTTTGAACTTTTAACTCTATTTGGTAAACTGGTGGAAGATGAGATTAGGTAACGACAAAATTAGTGGATACTCTGCACCAATAAATTGATTAGAAATTGATAACAAGGAGATTTTATTGATCCTATATAATGAAAGTATTACAAAGACTTAGTTAATTTCATGCATGTACCAAATGTTTTCAATAAATAAAATTAAGAGAAATGCTAGCAACACATCTTTTAACACACACTTTTCAACACACTCTTTTTGATTGGTTAGAATTCACATGGGACCCACAAAAAGTATATAGGACCCACATGATTTGGTGGGACCCGTGTGAATTTTAATCAATCAAAAGGAGTGTGTTGAAAAGTGTGTGTTAGAAGGTGTGTAGCTAGCATTCCTCTTGTAATACTACAAGATGTATCACAATCATCTTCCATCATCCAAGGCAATCAATGATTGATCTTTCAAGCTATCATATCCCTTATATCCAAGGCTATAGCTATCATCAATTTCATTATAAATACTACAAGATGCCTCATGAAGTAAGCGTTGACTCTCCTCAAAATTTTGCTTTGTATCATTCCAAGGATGCTTCTCCATTAACCTTATGCCATCCAACTCCATAGCTACTTCCCTCATACTAGGTCTTTCATCACCTCTAAGTCTTAAACACCTTGCAGCAAGAATAGCAACCTCCTTAACCTCTTTCTTGTTATCATCATTCAAAATTCCAACTTGAATAGCTTCAAAAAGTTTATCTTGTTTTAAACAAGACAAAAAGTGCATAGCAAGACTAATGGCTTCTTCTGGCCTATTAAAAGAAAGAGGTTTGTCCCCGGTTAGAAGCTCTGCAAGAACTACACCAAAACTATAAACATCACTTTTCTCAGTTAATTGATGTGTTTGCATATACTCCGGATCTAAGTATCCAAGTGTTCCTTGTACCATTGTTGCTATCTCAGTTTGATCAAGTGGAACCAATCTAGAAGCTCCGAAATCAGAAACTTTTGCAGTGTAATTGTCATCCAAGAGAATGTTGGTACTCTTAACATCTCTATGGATAATAGGTATTGATGCAGATGAATGTAGATATGATAAAGCTCCAGCTGTCTCTGCTGCTATCCTTAAACGGGTTTTCCATGTTGGATTATTTGTTTTATCTTTAGTGCTTTGTATAAAATCGAAAAGTGTACCGTTGCTAACAAATTCATACACCAATGAAGGAACTTCTGTCTCTAGACAACACCCTAGGAGTTTGACAACATTCCTATGATTTATTTGGGTCAGAACAACTACCTCATTAATGAATTGCTCAATTTGATTTGCGTCAATTATTTTGGATTTTTTTACAGCGACAATTTTGTTGTCGGGTAAAACTCCTTTGTAAACTGTACCAAAACCTCCTATGCCGATGATTAAGCTTTGGTCATAGTTTTTGGTGGCTTTCTTAAGTTCCTCTTCTGTGAATATTTGAGCTGCTTGAGAAGTGTCTTCTCTTGTAGATAGTTGTTGTAGCAAAATGGAACCACCATTTTTTTGAAAGAATTTTTGCTTGAGTTTGATTAGTTTCCTTTTTTGGTATGTCAAGTATAGAAAAGAAATCGCCCCAAATAGAATAATGATTCCAGCACTTCCTCCTGCATTTGAAATGTGTTGAAATTGATTGATTCATGAAGTGTTCCGATAATTTTGTGGCCTTAATTTCGACTAAAGTTTAAGTAATATAAATAAAGATTGGTATAGAGTGGATGATCGAACTCAAGTATTTTTTTTTAAGGATCGAACTCAAGTATTCTAGATCAATTTGATCTTAACTAAAACATTTGACGAATATATATATACACACACACATACTACACATGAATATAATTTGAACTGAAAATAAATTAGTGCTATGCTTAGGTGCTTACCAATGGCAACCTTGGTAATAACATCTCGTCTCTGACACCCTCCTTCCTTTGTTCCATTTCCAGATTGTCCATGAGGACAGAAACATTCATGAGATCCATCAGTATTGCGACAATGATCTTCATTTATGCATGTGTTTTTTGATGTTTTACATTCATTGATGTCTGCATACATGTATAGAACAGAAATAATTGTATCGTCAAAAACTAGATCGGTATATTAACGAGAATGTGAAATCACTTGAGTTGATATTTATTTGTTATGTACAAATTAAATATGTCAAGAATATGTGAAATACACCATCCGGTCACAATTATATGCAAGAAATCACTTTTTAAGTTCATTTAATAAATGATGTCACATACATCATTTATTGAATGAACATAAAAAAATAGATTTTTCTTTATAATTGTGATATATACTTTATTTTTTTCACAATCTTTAGTTTTCCCTTGTTTTCTACATCTTTTGTCCTGTGGGAAGCATAGAATTAAATATGTTTGCAGTCAACTAGTGTGTTTAACGTCATTGCCTGACCCACTCATCTTCCATTGATGTCTATGGGACACTTCAATGAGAAGTGAATGGATGGAATGATTTTTGAAATATATAGACAAATGGAAAAATCTTTCATATTTTTTGAAAAAAAGATTTTTTAGATAATGGTAAACTAATGACTACGATTAATATATTTTCAATCCTCCCTCTAATACAATTTTTTAGTTTTTCCAAAAGAGAGGGATTTTATATTATGAAAAAAGAAACAAAGTTAACCCCCAAAGTCCTCTACTTTCAATATCTTCTATTTCTTCCACTAGCTCTTTTTTTTTCCTCGAAAACTCTCACATTCCCACCAAGCTCGCAAAGAAAACCAAAGTGAATGAGATTCATCTAAGGGGTCATGTTTGTCCAATAATAATTTTTTTAGGGGTCCAATATGCCAACTAAAATATGGACCATATTTAAATTAATTTTATAACACAAACCATCCACTGTTTGACAAACTAAAGTCAATAACCAATCAGTAAACCATTTTTTATTACCTCAAAAAATGAATTTTAACTAGGCTATTTAACAAAAATTAAACCTTGTATACTAATCGAATCAAAAAATATTTTAAACTACATAAATAGATTAATATTCAGAAGAAGGTGAAGAAAATTACCTTTGCAGCCATCTGGATGATACGGATTTCCTTCATAACGGTCCTTACATTTACATCGATAACCAAAATCAATGTCCTTATCATCACAAACACTATTATTCTTGCAAGCATAACCATCTTCAATCTTTGAAGCACTACAATCTTTACTTCCAACACTCCAGTCAAGAATCAAAGGAAGCGACTCATAAGGAAAATTATCCAAATGAGAAACATTAAACTTATAAAATCCATTTTTAACAACAAAAGAATGGCTACATCCCAATCCCAAATATTCCGTGGAATTAAGTATGTTAGAAGATTGTATAGTTATATTCCTCATCATAGGTGGAATATCAACTTGACAACAACCAATACCCGAACATGTTCCGTTTTCAATTTTGTTTCGAGTACCGTCGCATAATGTTAAGCAACCGGTGTAAAATGTATCTTTGTCGTAAATGCTGGTGAGAAAACCCATGCTGTTACAACCAACTGTTAAGAACTTATTTTCTCTGGGTGATATGCTGACCCCGGAAGTACTGTCTAAAAAGGGGTGAGTGGTATCTTCGCTACCACAATAGCTGGAAACGAAAAACCACACTTCAACTTGTCCTTCGACAACGCTTATGTTGGAAACTTGTAGTTTGTCCGAAAATAGTTTTGTGTCATTTTCACATATGAGTTCAAATTTGGGCTCTAGGTAACAGGGACCTTGATTTGGTATTGATGAATCTGATATTCCAAATGGAAATGGAATTTTGACATCTCCACATGTGTTTTTGCAACCAGGTAGGGATAAAGAAAAGGATTCATTGGATGCAAATACTATTGTTACCGTGGATATTGTAAGTAATAAAATTGTGCATAATTGCGTGAGGTTTGTGTTCAGTTTCATTGTGTGTATTTCAATTGACTAGTTCCTTGCATTGATTTGAAGCAAAAGAGAAGAGGGGTTCATTTATTTATATATGATTTTAATATTATTATATTTTTTTATTTTGACTGACGGCTTTCGTTTACTTGGAACCAAGATTGACTTGGGCATGCTCACATAAAAAAGAGTCGTAAAACGTAAGGAAAATTTAACTAGTGTCTTAGAAGCATTATTTAAAGAAGCACAAATGTTATAATTATCTTAAAAGATATATGGATCTAAACTTTTAAAAGTATAAAAATGCTCTTTTAAAGGTAAAACTCAAAGATTTTCATTAATATTTCGGCTGTATGTTTTTTAGGGTAAATTATCAACTTACATATATTTATTTTTTTAGGCAAATAGCATACAAAAGGATTTGAAAGACCCTGAGTAGATTAGATTATAAAAGAAAAGGAAAATGTTAACCACTGCTTAAAGGTATTGGTTAAGAAGCTAAAACAAGTAAAAAAAATTATAAAAATGTGTATAATTATTACTTGATCATAAGTCAAAACTCATATTTTCAAAATAAAACTTCTATTTATGAATTCCTTAATCATTTCCCTTAGGGCACTAGTTAGCAAGACCCAAAAGAAAATTGTAAAAAGTTGGGGGGACAAAGAGTTTAACTCATTAAAAAGTTGCTAGGGGTGGGAATATGTCAGACTGCCACCCACAGGGGCCTATCCGGCATATTTAAAGCTCGACTTGGCCTACCTCGTTTATCAAATAGATTAGGTTTAAGGTTGTTTAAAATCACATTAATTTAAAGAGATCAGACAAAAGCTTATAAAAAAAGCATAATAGGCCTACCAGACCGGTCCATATATGTGTTATTACATATACTTCGTTATATTAATAAACTTTTGGTTCCTTTGAATTTTAAATACGAAGATTTTTTCATTGTTTTGCAATTTATTTTTTTTCAATTTGGGATTTTCAATGAATAACAAAACTCTTGGTATTACTCTCTTATTTCAATTTCAACGAGTACACATACATGTGGGTATTACCCTTTTAATTTCTTATTATTGTTATTCCCATTTTATTCAAAATTACGAAGTAAGGAACCCTATTAGCGATAAAAATAAAAAGACAATAGGTCAAATCTATGCAACACACGCTTATTAGTGTCTACAAAATGGATGTCAAGCTTTATAAAATTTTATTGGATATAGATGCAATATGTGCTTATAAAATGGGAAAAATGGATGTACACACTTTATAAAATTTTATTGACCTATTAGTCTTTTAGGAAATACTTGCTTATTAGCCATTTTATAAATATGTCAAATGTTCATTTAAATTTTATCGACCTATTAGTCTTTTAGGAAATACATGTTTATGGGTTAGTTTTATTGAATTTATGAGTTTTTGAGAGAAAACGAGATGAAGATTGAGTTTTAAAAAACATAGTATGATGTTTTAATTTTTGATTTTTTGGATTTTTTTTCTTATGAAGATGATGAAAAATGATATCAAGATGAAGAATAATATGAAGGAAGAAGATGAAGAAAAACAAAAAAATTTAGGTGTCGGTGGTTCACTGTTACATATGATGGTCCTACTATCAAATGGTTGAAATTATATCAGGAATATAAGACTTTAAAAACTAACGGCGATGACCAAAATGATTAACGGTATAATAGATAAAGAACCAAATTGAGACGTTGTATAGTTATGGGTCTGACCTATTTAAGAAAGGTCTGTTTCGACATAGTCTATTTCCACCCCTAAAGTAAATCAGTATACACCACGTACATAATCCAACGAACCCACGTGCTGCCACAAAATGAAACTGTAAAAACAAAATGGTGCATAGGTTAACGAGCATCAGATGAGATCTTGATAGCGTGGAGTGGATTCTGGCCACTTTGCACCTACCCTTTACTACAATAAACAAAAAAAAAAATTAACACCCATTTCTAACCAATGAGCTTGAATTCAATCAATACAAACCAAACCAATTTTTAGGACAATTACGGCCACAAGAAAAATGTACATATTCAAAAAATTGGTGTTCGGTGAAGAGGAGTAATTAGAGATGTTCATCAATAATATTGTGTTTGGTGTTGTCTCAAAACACTGGAAGTGATCTTGATGTGTATTTTTAAATGGCAAACATGAAATTTCATGGATGAGGTTGTGAATTAATAAAGAAATTTCGACTTTTCAACTCTGTTGTAGTTGTAAGAAGATGGAAAACGTCTTTGGTCCTTTTTTTTAATAGCAAAATTTATTATAAATCAGATTCCTGTTCAAGACGAACAAAAACCAGTGAATCATAGACTACAAACTACAGGTGCCGTATATAGGCGGAACACCCAAAATAAACACCACAAAAAAGACAACCATAGACACAAAACCTAAAAAATCCATGCATGCTTTCAACATCCATGAGGACAACAACCACCAAAATAAACATCACCACAAAAACCATACTCCATCGCTACAACCACTTAAAACGAATCCATAACCACTCATTGCCACTACTCACCCCAAAACAACACCCCTATAAGTCAAAATCCTCCACACATCTCCAGAGCTGAGTGATAAGTGTCAAAAAGGAGTTAAATAGACTGTATATTTTAGGCACTTTGATTACTTGGTTTGTAAGTTATCCTGCGAAAAGCTCACAAATACTGAAGAATCATTCAATTATGCTTTTCACATCTAACGCCAACTCTTTGTAGGAAAATACACGCCTGGACACTCTAGAAGCAAGAAAACATGAAGAAATG
>Ga0315914_1006238_pt1 | contig 16974 bp, 8 predicted proteins | sample MpolenodulesMG_FD_203920 | JGI IMG/M metagenome (GOLD analysis project Ga0315914, IMG submission 203920) | Medicago polymorpha root nodule microbial communities from Los Angeles, California, United States - elongated nodules | ecosystem: Host-associated > Plants > Roots > Nodule | place: USA...
GACCATTAGAAATTCTCAGTTGAGTCAGTTCAATGATCACATCTCTATATGCATCATCTATATATGTAATTTAATAAATGAGACTTATTAATCTTTATCCAATAAAGACTATCACATATATATTGATTTATCTGAATTATTGATGTCATATTCACAACAATCATACGATCAAGAACAATTTAGATTAAAAATGATAAAAGACTTGTTTCTCATTTTCATAATCTCTATCATGATAACAAGTCTATAGTTTTAATCAAGGACGTTATCAAATAAACTATTTCACTAAACAGTAAACAAGATAATGAATATTTATTAATTCTAAAATTGGTTACATAATTGATTGGATCTCGGGCATCTCCAACGAGCACTGGTCAAGGATACGAAAAAGGAAATTATATAGTAGTTAATGCATTGAAATTGTGTAATTAATTAATAATAAAGTTAAAAACAATTTTCTTTTATAGTAATAATTCCCTTTTATGGTATGCTTAACCCGTGCCCCGGGGGCACCGGTTAGCAGGACTCTTATTTTATTGAAAAAATGACTTCATGCTTTTCAACATGAGTTTAAGAAAAGGCAGACTAATTAACTTTGTTATAGTTAATAGAGGAGAGAAGAGAAAAACAACAATTTTCAAGAAAAAGACTCATTAATAAGATTTGAAGAAACTCATAAAGTGGTGTATTAATCATCCCTTATCTTGTGCAATCTCGCACTGGTTAGAAATATTAATGTTTTTAAGGAAGCAAAATCCTATTTGGGTTGAGACAAGCCCATTAATAGATTGTTGCACATGTTAGACAAACCTTATAATAAATATTTATATTGCTTCATGTTTGAAATGGTTCGATCAGAAATAGTTTAATTATAATTATATAACTCTTTCTAAATTTGCTTTACTTGCAAGTTATTTTCTACCGACAACAAGTTGTAAGTGAACTAATAATAAAGACACCATATTTGTTATGGAGGTAAGAGTATCTCGTTTGACTTTATGATAATTTGGGGTTATAAGATTTATTAGACAAAATAAATTTTAAATTTTAGTATCTTTTCAGCGCGATGAAACCATGCACTTGCGTGCTTATCAAACTTTTGTCGCCGTTGCAGAGAATTTGTTAATTATTGACGTAATTCTATAAATCGTCTAGATTAGAGACTTTCTTTTAATTTTTCCTCTTTTTTTTGTGCTTGCTTGTTCTGACAGCGTCCTTAGGATGACAACAAAATCCCATGGACAACGGCCCCCACGCTAACGAAATGTTTGGAGTAATAAAAAACTTTAAAGATTGGTAATTTAGTGCTTGAGATAGAGAATTTTTTCTACTAACAAAGAGGAAAGCAATTTGAAGTTGTGGAGATCAACAATGATTATCCTTTGAAGGACCAACACAAAAAATTGGCGAGCAATCAAGCGACGTCCTCGATAAAGGGGGCAAGTATGACATTGATATTATTGCTACCATAGGTCTTTTATTGGAAATGGTTGATAAACTAGGGGAAAGTCTTGTTACGCCTAATGTTTTGCCTTGCAAAACTTTTGACAATATTGATGAACATCTAATTGGAATGAATACTAATAGGGATACTAATCAAGAGAATGTTATTCACCCTATAAATTCTCTGAGAGGGAATCATTTCCCTTATCATGGATGGTTGAGTCACCCACATGTCCCTAATCAAAACCCTCCACTTAATCACATCCCTCAACAACTTTCTATGCATATCAAATTCTGAGAATGTTTGCTAGAAAGTTTTTGCGGTGACACAAATTAAGCGTCGCAAGGAGGTTACTAAACAATATAAAGAGATTGAGGAACACAATCTCTTGATGATGGAGGTCAAGCAATTTTAAGCCTCAAAATGGGAAACCCATGATTAGCCACAAGAAAAATGAAAACAAAATCTCTCAAATTGTCCAACAAGTGGCTTCATCTTCGAAAGACTCGTAGTGCTTTCCACAAGATGATGGTTTTGTGAAATATTTTACAAAATTAGAGACTAAATTCGAATGTTCATATTATCGAAGACCAAAATTGGATCTCTTACAAAGTCAAAGACCATTTAATAAACTACCTACAACATACTCAAAAAGCACATCATCACCATCCACAACGTTTAGAAACGAAGAACATTCACTAAAAAATAAATTTGTGAAACATTTTTTAAAATCATGGACTAAATTAGAGCATTCATATTCTCATAAACAAAATTGATATTACATTACAAAGTCGCATACCATTTTTGTTTACAAATAATACACTAAACGAACACTTTTTTTTTTTAAGTCAATCCCCATTCACGACTTTTAGTAACAAGCATTAAATAAATGATAAACTTGAGAAACGTTATACACAATAAAAAATTAAATTAAAATATTCATTTTTTTGGAAGGGAAATTAAAATATTCATGTTTTCACATATCAAATTTGGGTGGTAGCTGAAGTTTGAACTCAATCTTGTATATATTATAGATTATTCGTACCAACTAAGCTCAAATTGAGAGTGCGATATAAAGTTGGAGACAAATTAGAAAAAAAAAATCATAATTTCAAGCAAAATTGTCATTGATCAAACTAAATATCATTGGGCTTATTACAAACTAAGTCCAATATAGAAATTCCTTACAAACAAAAACTTCAGTCTTCATTTCTACATTTCCCATTCTATTCAACTCAACAGAAAATCAAATTCATCGCACTTTCTTCTTCTGTGTTACTCTCTTAGTTCTTTCATTGCACTTCGCGATCTCGCAATTCTCTTCTCTTTCAATTCCATAACCGAATTCGTTCTTCTTCTTCGCATCGTCAAAACTGCGTGCAAGATCTGAATTCTGCATTTCCGCTTCATCATTTTGCGATTTTCGCAATTGGATGAAGTTGTAGATTGAGAATTTTGGTTGAAACTGATTAACGTGATTCGATGGAGTGGAGTACGTTGCAGCATCTAGATCTACGCCATATAGGGCGTGGTGTTAGGCCGTTACAGCCTCACGCTGCTTCGTTTCATCCTCATCAAGCTCTTGTTGCTGTTGCCATTGGAACTTACATCGTCGGTGAGAGAATAACTTCACTCTCTTTCTTTTTCAATCTATTGTGTTTTCGGTTCAGCGAGTTAAGTTCATTGTGTTATGCTAATTTGGAATTTGATTATGGTAATTGATTCTTCTGAATTGTGCTATTTGTTGCGGTTTTGAAATGTTGCTTAATTGATTGACACAAAATATGAAACATCTTGATAAGCACTTATGTATAAGTTATTTCTATAGCAAAAGATGAAATGGAGTTATATTGTTTTTGTATAAGTTATAAGCTGTTTTATCTTGGAGAACTTATGAAAGTGAATAAGCTGAAAATGGATTTTGAACAATGCCATAAGTTGTTTTCATAAGTTCTACAATCTAATCAAGATGGATGGAATGGAGGAATGTTTGTGGTGTAATATGTGAATATATGATATAAGAGTACTGCTCGCACCTAAAGAAACATTTTACTACACACGACACCACTTTACGACTTGCCTTTATGGGACTAAATGCCATGTGTTGAAAAGCTACCAAGAAAGTAAGTTTAGTATTATAGTCAAAGAAATGAGAATATTTGATAGATGAGTAGTAGTCAGAGAAGACAAGATCGGAGTGAAAATAAACATTAAAGAGTAAGTTAGGTTAATACCTATCGTAGAAAATATGGTAAAGTATGTCCCTAAGGCTTAGCTCAACTGACAGTGCCAATATTGTTAGGCTAGACGTCTTCACCCGGGACCTTGCAGCTGTGTGTGAGTTTCAGATAGTGTACCACTTCATCTACAAAAAAAAAATGTTCTTAAAAATCGTGGTTGTGAGGTGAGGATTGCCCCCACTTATAAACACATTGTCAGGCCATCTCTTTTCCGATGTGGCACTCTTTAACAACTGTAATGTCTCGTGTAAAGTGATTTGGGCATGCGTTAAGAAGACCTGTAAAAGAAGATGTTAGGAGGTTAGATTAGACAAAGGATAATCCAATAGCTAGAGTTGGAGAAAGACCATGGAAAGTTGTAAGCCAAAACATTAAGAGAGATTTCGATTATAATAGCCAGTCATTGGACATGATCACATGATTCATGATAGGACATGATGGCGTTGTTTGATTCATGTAGCCAACTTCATCTATTGAGAAATAGCTTTTGGTTGTTGTTGTAACAGTAGCGAGCTTGTCAACTACTCATAGCATATATTGGTTTAGTAATCTATTTGTTATTTTTTGTGTGAATTTGGTATGTAAGGATTCTTATATGGAACTATAGCAGTATTTTATAAATAAAATAGTTTTACACATTTTCAAATCACTTGAGTTGCTATGGTAAGTGGATTTATCATTGTTGCATGGTGCATTTTGTTGCTTGCTGACTTGATTTGGCACAATTATTTTACTTATTGGTTTGTTTCCATGCATGCAGAATTCGATGCATTAACTGGAAGCAAGATTTCCGCTCTTGACATTGGTGCGCCTGCTGTTCGAATGTCTTACAGTCCAACAAGTGGACACACTGTGATTGCAATCCTCCAGGTTGGCCCTGCTTGAACTTTTCATCATGTAACTTTTTACTTTATGTTAAATCCTAAATGCAAGGTTTAAATGAAAAAGTAATAACTATAGAAGGACTTGGTGATGCAAAAGATTGTGATTCAATCAGAATTATAATTAAAGGGTTTGTAGTTTAGTTGTTCTCTTGATGCCCATAAATGATATCCTGAAATGTAATATGTACTTTTGGCTAGAGTTAATAATATGCAAATAAAACCCCGATGGATGTATTATGTGAGATCGTGGGGACAGCATTGTGATTTGCTGAAGCATTTTTAATCAAGTACAGAAAAAAGAAAACCATATAACATAGGAAGTTATATATTCACAAAATGCATATAACCTTTCTTTTATTCTTAGATGACTGGCATATTGTTGTTCTGTTGAACTTTTGTGTTGCTTATTTATTTATTTTTGGTTACCCGTTTAGTTTAGGTTGCATTGTGAATTTCATTGTTAACATTTATTCACGCTGGTACTTGTATTAACGCCCCTTAATATGTTGTTAGTTTGTAACTTTTTTATATTTTGATTGGAGCTCTTTTATACCAACTGCACCTGCTGCTCTTACACTTGCAGGACTGTACAATACGTTCTTGTGATTTTGACTTGGAGCAAACTTGTGTTTTGCATTCACCTGAGAAAAAGTCTGAGCAAATTTCTTCTGATACCGAAGTTCATATGGCTTTAACCCCACTCCAACCTGTTGTGTTTTTTGGGTTCCATAAGAGAATGAGTGTTACAGGTTGGTTCTGGTTTATCATGTCTTTAGATTAATGCATTTGTCATGGTTTGATTACTGATGGGCGTGATTTCTGTTCAATATCTGTTTTTCTGTAAATGAAGTTGTTGGAACTGTTGAAGGCGGTCGAACGCCTACCAAAATCAAGCCAGACCTGAAGAAGGCTATTGTAAATCTTGCTTGTCATCCTCGACTCCCTGTACTGGTAATGTGTGCAGTAATACATGTCTAGTGTCGAGTCTCTTATGATGTTATGATAATGATACTCTAATACTCTAACCGTTGACTTCATTCTTTTCCCATCACAGTATGTTGCTTATGCAGAAGGTTTGATTCGGGCATATAACATTCATACCTATGCTGTTCATTACACACTTCAACGTGAGATTTTCCCACATTATTTTCTTGTTGTTCATATGGTTTATATTTCTAATTTCATTGTCAATCCTGTCTGCAGTATTATTTATATTACGTTTTCTATTCAGTTGACAATACTATTAAGCTTATTGGGGCTGGTGCATTTGCATTTCATCCAACTCTGGAGTGGATTTTTGTTGGGGACCGGCAGGGTACACTTCTGGCATGGGATGTATCAACAGAGAGACCAAGTATGATTGGAATGTAAGTGTAGTTACTTATTATCTAGTTTTCCTTATTCCCAACAGAGACCTGGTAGTTTTGTAATTTTTTATTTTGCAGTCATCTTTAAAATATCGAGTTCAGAATGTTATTTTACTTTTAGTAAGATCTGACATTTTCTTATTCATATTTCAGAAAACAAGTTGGCTCACAACCAATAAAATCAGTTGCGTTTCTCCCCACATTGCGTTTACTTGTGACTCTATCTAAGGATGGAAATCTACAAGTTTGGGAAACACGTGTTTCGGTTAATCCTAATAGACCTTCTACACAGGCTAGTTTTTTTGAGCCTGCAGGTTAGATATATTGACCCTTTCTGTCTTTACGTCAAATACCTGATTACTACCAGTTGGTATTTTTAGCTTGGTTATGTTAAGTAATAAGTATACTGTGGTCTGTGGATGATTTCTACTGCTGCATTTCCCCTCTCCCTACACTTCGAGAATTTTTTGTATATACATATGATACACGCACCCCAACAGTTGTCTTACTTCATTCTTTTACTATTATTTTGAGCACTAAAAGTATTTGGCTAATATGTATACATTCTGATGCAGCAATTGAATCAATTGATATCCCTCGCATCCTTTCTCAACAGGGTGGAGAAGCAGTTTATCCATTGCCACGAATTAAAGCAATAGAATTTCATCCAAAATCGAATTTAGCTGCCCTAGTGTTTGCAGTTACGTGCTACCTTGCATTTTTTATGCCTTACGTTTTAGTGGAAAATATAGTATGGAATATAAATAAACTTGGTGTTTATTTCGACAGAATGTAACAAGTGCTGAAACTTCAAAAAATAAGGCATCATACAGTAGAGAAGGGAGAAAGCAACTTTTTGCCGTTTTACAAAGTGCACGTGGATCTTCAGGTGACTGTTTTCATTTTTCTAGAAACAAAGTTAAAAAGTCCTTATAACATGTTTGCTAACAATTTATCTTGGAGAAAGAATCACTCTTTCTCAAAACCTCTCTGGTAACTGCCAAAACACTTCTCGGGGTTCCAAAATAAGATAATCCAAACATGCACTAACTATATCATGATGTTTTCTATATGAATAAGCGCCTTTTGGTTTGAGAAAATACTATGTTTTAAATTTTAATTTTCAATCACTTCTAACTGTAACAATGACACTTGTTTTAGTTTGATTCTCATTTCAAAGATTTGTATAAGAAATTGTGAATACCGCTTTTTTTGTTATTACTACTTCCTATACAAATCTTTCAAACATGAGGTAAAATAAGATGACGTATTTTGTAATTAAAAATGAAATCAAAGAATAAAAATAGGAAACATTTTCTCAAACTAAATAACCTTTAAAGTAACTATTGGTTGCATCTGTTTTTACTTTGGCTGCCATACTTCCATCCATCAACACAGAATATTGTGTTGTATGAAACTTCTTCTGAGCTTCAATGCTTGTTTTCATGGGGTACCTGATTTACCTCTTTGCTCATTGTAGAAAGTTGAAGATAATAGATATACATTTTTTTCCCTATTTTTTGTAATGTTTCATGTCATTCATTGAAAAATACAGGATTAGGATACAATACGTATATAACAAAGGAAAAAAAATTATTATTGTAATTTAAGAAAATTTGTAATTTAAGAAAATTAAAGTAAAAACATTTCTCATAAACATTAATAAATATAAAATTGAATTTGCAAATCATTGGCTACCAAAAACCAAACTCAGTACACAATTTGTTACACGTTACTAAATTACTAAATATTAAATAAAAGTTTCATATCTTTGTCTTCAAAAAAAGAAGTGACTGGTATGGATATCTCAGTCTCGGCCATTGTAGTTATGTCTCTAGAAAAAAAGAAGGAATAGAGAAAATGGGCAGTGTAGATGGTTAAATACTAGTTGAGAGTATTAGGAAAAACCCAAGTCCCACATCGCATAGATGAGACTCTTAATGAGAGTTTATAAAGAGGAGGCACTCCTCATCTAACAAGCCGGTTTTGTGTGCATGAGATAGGCCCAATGTCATCTAACAAGCCGGTTTTGTGTGCATGAGATAGGTCCAATGTCAACATGGTATCAGAGCCTATCGATCGGACCACCCACCATTTTTATACACGCCCAAAGCCCAATAGTGCTGAGTGTGAGGGGGTTTTGTGTGCATGCGATAGGGCCAATGTCAACATGGTATCATAGGCTATGAGATAGGCCCAATGTCATCTAACAAGCCGGTTTTGTGTGCATGAGATAGGCCCAATGTCAACATGGTATCAGAGCCTATCGATCGGACCACCCACCATTTTTATACACGCCCAAAGCCCAATAGTGCTGAGTGTGAGGGGGTGTATTGGGAAAAACCCAAGTCCCACATTGGATAGATAAGACTCTTGATGAGAGTTTATCGATCGGGCCACCCACCATTTATATACACGCGCCAAGCCCAATAGTGCTGGGCTCAAGGGGGTGTATTGGGAAAAACCTAAGTCCCACATTGGATAGATAAGACTCCTGATGAGAGTTTATAAGGAGGATGCACTCCTCACCTTACAAGCTGGTTTTGTAAGCATGAGATAGGCCCAATTTCATCAGAGAAAGAGAGAGAGGAATAGAGTGCATGTTGGATCATGGAACCAAAAAACGTGAATGACTGGATATTATTTATTTATTTATTTTTAATGGCAGTGGGAAGGCTAAAGACTTATGCTTAAAATTGAGGTAGTGTGTAAGAGTATATCAAACAAAAGAGTTTCATGTTTATTGGAATTTGGCCTTGGAATAGGGATGGAGCAAGTCACTGAGGAATAGTACCATCAAACAGTGATAGGATTCATAGGAACAACATAATAGAGACAACTATGGAATTGTGGATTATGTTCATAATTTGTTATTACATTCATTTCTTGTGTATCTTTTGATATACATTTGTTGTGGTTGTTGCTGAACATTGTATCTTCAACTCAATTCTTTCAATTAGTTTCTTGCACGTCATCTTTGTATACTTCTCTTCTGTTTCCACCCATCTCTTTAATCACATATGCTGATGGTAAGAGTTCTATGCAGCATCTGTTATAAAGGAAAAACTTTCAGCCTTGGGATCATCTGGGGTGTTAGCAGACCATCAGCTTCAAGCTCAACTCCAAGAGCATCATCTAAAAGGGTGAGTTAGAATCTGCAGTTAGATAGAGGAAGAGATATCAGTTACTATTCTATTATTGTGTTAGCATCCATCTAGTTAAATATATAACGTTGTTTAGACTCTAAACCCCTGCTATTCTTGTTCTGTGTTTTTTTTTTTGGTCTTGATTCTGTAGCACTGCCTGTTATCTGAAATTGAACATGATACCTATATCTTTGCAGCATGTTGCAAGTTAATTATATGATGCTCTTTAGATTCTAAATCCACTGCTATTCTTGTTTTGAAATTGAACGTGATACCTATATTTGCATATGGGGTTTATTTGTAACACAATATTGTTAAAAGTTTATGGGGCAGCATCTAATCCTGGGTACTAGGATCGTTAGTAACAAGGTGTTGTGGTGCTTGGTTCCCAAAGGGCCTGCATTTCATTTTGACGAAACACCTTTTAGTCACTAGTTTGAGAAGTGAAACTAAACAGATTCCTCTGTAACTTGTGCTCGATTACTTTCTCCAGCACTTTACTATTTTCAGCACATATGATTTGTGGCATAAAGTGGTTTAAGTTTTTTAATTGTTGATATCTGATCTCTATCTTGCAGCCATAGTAATCTTACAATATCAGACATTGCAAGGAAGGCATTTCTTTACAGTGTACGTCTCTTGTTATTGTATCAAAGCTTATTCTCACATGAAAATCATCCTGTGCTAGTATAAACTTGAATGTCAGATAAAAGAAGCAATGGAACTCAAACCTTACTTCACTTCATTCAATTTCGTAGAAAAGCTTTCGGGAAGTTGCTAGTTATGCCCTTGAGCTAGTTTAGCATTCTAGAGTGCGTTTCCTTTTAAAAAAATCTGAATAGAAAAAATAATTTTGTGATGGAAGAAAAGAAAAACCTAGAAAATTCGCAAGAAAAGGGCCTATTTACTTTGAAAAGATATTCTCTATTTCAATTTCTGTTTTACTTTTAGCCACAAAAAATATCACTTTGTTTCTTATTTTTAATTTTTTTACAGGAAAATATCATACTTTTTATTGTATTCACTGTTTCTCATATACACTTTGAAAAGTTGACATTTTTACAATAAAAGCAAATACCAAGAAAAACATTTTCACAAACTAAATAGCTTCTGAGAGATTGAATCTCTCTGCATCTCTAACATTGAAACACCTCCAAATAGTCATATTGCACATCAGACAATCTGAGAAAATAACACTGTCCCACATGTAGTATAGAGATGGCAAAGTACCCTTGAAAATTCAAGCTTTCCTTTCCAAAATCAGACACCAGAGAACAGCAAAGACAGAGCTGTGCATAGAATTTTAGCTTCTTCACAAAAGCCAAAACCTTTAATTTGTTCAAGGGGAAACTGATTCAAGTCCTTTGCGCAAACAAAATTCTCTTCCCTTACAATTTATTCCAGAGAAGTTGCAGTAGAACAAAGCTGAAAAAAATGATTATCATTTTCTATAGTATATCAGCACAAAACATATAAATATGGTAAGAAACAAAGCAGTGGAGTGAGAGGTCTTTGTTTTTCAATTGTTTCTGAATGGTACTTTTGCATGTATCATCTTGTAGCATTTTATGGAAGGCCATATGAAAATCTCTCCAATATCACGCTTGCCCCTCATCACTGTTTTAGATACCAAGCATCATCTGAAGGACTTTCCAGTTTGTGAGGTATGATCGTGGTGACTTTGATTTAAGACATTTGTTTAGATATTTTTTTTTTCAATCACCTGACACTGCATATCCAATGCCAGCCATATCATTTGGAGCTAAATTTTTTTAATAAAGCAAACCGAGTTCTTCATTATCCATCCAGGGCATTCTATATGGATGGATTGAACCTTATGGCACATAGCCTTTCGTCTGGGTCAGATATTATCTACAGGAAGCTCTATAATTCGGTAATGTAGAGAGAATAGTATTTTTGACAAGTTCATGTATTTGTATTTCCATCAAATTTTCATTTCACATAACATTGATATGTTGTAAATATGTTTATCAGTAGCCAACTCAACTGTGTATTATTGTTCATTAATTTTCTATAGATTCCTGGAAATGTGGAGTACCGAGCAAAATATTTGATTCACAGTAAAAAGCAGCGCTTATTTCTTGTAGTTTATGAATTTAGTGGTTCTACAAATGAAGTCGTACTTTACTGGGAAAATACTGACGTACAGACAGGAAACAGTAAAAGCAGCACAGTAAAAGGTATTTCTTCCCGTAATGCATTTATCTGTTTCTGCTAGATTTAGTTCTTGCATAATGTGTAAATAATTCAAGTAACTATCTTGTAGGTCGAGATGCAGCATTTATTGGTTCCAATGAAAATCAGTTTGCTATACTTGATGAGGACAGAACAGGGTTAGCTTTATATACTCTGCCAGGAGGGACCTCTCAAGAAGTCAAGGACAATGATAAAGTTTTTGAAGAAAATCAACCTACAGAGACTAATGTTGGTTCAATTCGTGGCCCGACACCATTTTTGTTTGAAAGTGAAGTTGATCGTATCTTTTCTACGCCATTAGGTGCTTAAATATGTATACACATAATTTAAATTTAAATTTATCTAACATACCTATCTATCTACTTCCACATTACTTTATCAACAACATAAAGTATTGAAAATGCTTTCTCTGGTTGTAGATTCTACTTTGATGTTTGCTTCTCATGGGAACCAAATTGGACTAGTAAAGCTCATTGAAGGGTACCGCTTATCAACTTCAACTGCCAATGGCCATTATATTTCCACCAAAAGTGATGGAAAAAAGTCAATTAAGTTAAAAAGAAACGAGATTGTACTTCAGGTATGACTGTTGAAGTTACGGGTCGTCAGACTTTGAATATCACAATGGTGTAATGTTATTGGTAATGATTTGATACTAGATTCAGAAGACTAAACGGTAGTTCTTAATTATAGGGAAAAATTATTTCTAATCCTAAATAAAAGGGAAATCAGGAAATAATCATGACAATAACTAAGTAATATGGAAACTGATCTTAGGAGATAATTTAAGTTACTCTGAGATTAGAAACTGATTCTACGAGATTAATTAAGATACTCTAACATATTATCAAATGTATTATTAAAAACATTAATTTACAAAGTATGAATTTATATGTAATTAAAAAAGATTAATTTTCTTTAAAAATAATTAAAAAACTTATATCACAAAATTTACAACCAATGAAGTTGTAGCTCACCTTGCGCTGGCTTGATGCCCGAGTCTCCAAGATGTGTAATCATGTTGCCAAAGATATTATCCTCCAACCTTTTTCACTTTCGTTGGCTTTCTTTTTGTCATGAATCAACTATAGTGGTAAGACTGTATTGAATTTGAAATCCGACTATAATTTGTTTGTGCTTATTTTTTATTATAAAAATAAACATACCAACAACTCAATCTCAAGTCAGTCAGAGCCAATTTCAGATCTCTTGAACCAATCTCTAGTAAAGTAGACCAAACTAAATAATTTTTCTCTTTGAGCTTTCTGAGGTGATTGTTAAGGTTCTGGAAATAGGAGATAGAAGGGCAATCATTAGCTGTTTTTTGCTGGACTGAGGGTTTTCTGATGCTATATTTTGTTGTGCAAATAAAAAGGGTGACAGATGAAATATTGCCAAACAACCAATAGCCAACGATCTGACTGAGGATAGGCTGATGTCCCAGTTTAAGTGGTCAGTGTGGAGTTCTTGTTACAGGAGGGCAGCCTGTGAGTTATGTGCTCCGAGAAGGTATCTGCGAGTGGTGGATTCTAGACTGCTTTCCAGTGACAGTGCTTGGTGTGCTGGCTGGTCAGCAGCTTCTAAAATGATTTCAAGTGATGGGGTAAATGGGTTGGCCGGTGGTGGCGGCCTTTTGAAAGAAAAAGAAAAAAAAAAGAGGCGGTGACTGAGGGTTTAAACTATTTTGCTGCACCAAATGGCAGAAACCTTCAGGAACAGAGCAGAAGCAGGAATTAGCCTGCTCTGCTATCAAGTAGAGAAGCCAAAAGTTTAGCCAACGGGATTTGTGATTTTTTTTTGTGTGTGTGTGTGTGTGATTAGCACTCAGCTGAATTATACATGTATTTCTATTCACAAGATATGTTCATGATGGAGTCACATGTTTGAAATTTATATGACACGGCTGGAATATTGTTTTAAGTAGAGGGCAACTCCACTAGATTTTGGGGTTGACATAGGCCTAAACCCAAATTCTTGGATGGTATCAGAACCTATCTAAGATCCGTTGGACCATCTGCAGATGTCTAGTCTTGTTAACTTCACGCTCTCCAGTCGTAGGCTCGAATGTCGGAGGGGTGTTGGATTCCCATGTTGTATAGCAATATTATTTCCTGAATAGTGGCTAAAAGTGGGGGACAACCTTCACTAAATGAGCTAGGTTTTGGGGTTGAGTCAGGCCCAAACTCAAATTTTAAGATTTTACAAGGAAATTTAATTAAAGTGCAACTTCTGTAGTACATGATGGTTATAATTATTGTACATGATCCCAAGACTTTAATCAGGGTGTTTCCAATAGGGACAACAAGGATCAAATATGTTAAGATCTTATTTCCTTCATCCTTTATTTCCTTGGCCAAAAAAACAATGATTATAGGATTCCTTGTTTGTGGAAGTATATTAAATAACTTCATTCACTAAGGCTTCTTCAAATTTGACAGGTGCACTGGCAAGAGACACTACGGGGAAATGTTGCTGGAATTTTAACAACACACAGAGTCCTTATTGTTTCGGCGGCACTCGATGTGCTAGCAGGAACTTCTACAAATTTTGACAAGGGACTTCCTTCAATATCCTTTGAATTTTTCTTTTCTTTTTGAAACCAAGGCACCATTTATCCGCATTAAATTTCTTGCATCACATATATTAACTTTTTTGAAATCTTAACTTGAGCTCACTTTAGATCTCTTTTGTGGGTTGGGCCTGCCCTTCTTTTCTCTACTACTACTGCCGTCAGTATACTTGGTTGGGATGGAAAAGTGAGGCCTGTCCTATCAATCAGTATGCCATATGCAGGTAATTTTCTTTGCTGCATACTGATATGTCACTATCTTTCCCATCCACTGTTCAGCTGATCTATATGAATTTGTTTTGTAGTCTTGGTTGGGGCTTTGAATGACAGATTGTTGCTCGCTAGCCCTACAGAAATAAATCCCAGACAGAAGAAGGGGGTAGAGATCAAAAGTTGCCTTGTTGGTCTTCTTGAACCAATTCTTATTGGATTTGCCACAATGCAGCTAAGCTTTGAGCAGAAGCTTGATCTGTCTGAAATACTGTACCAAATAACTTCAAGGTTCCCTTTTTTATACCTTTGAAATTTGACCTCTTTTCTGAAAAATACAATTTTATTTCTGTATAGCTGAAGTTTTTATGCTCATTTTACCCAAAAGATGCAATTTGATGTGAATGTTACTAGTTTGGTGAAAGTTAAAAAAATCCCAATATGGTGTAAATGAACAGTGTTCGGTGCAGGTCTCAAAAATATTTTATTGAATGGCTAAAGACTTGTGACTTAGGTTCGGATCACTATTTTTTGCTCACATAATTTCCTACTAATGCTGTGGCTCTAAGCAATAATTAAGGTAGATTTTCCCTCTAACTGAAATCATGGCTCAAAGCAATGAAGAGTAAGGTTTCTCTGTTTGTAATATTTTTTTTAGCTGAAGCTTTTAATCATTAGAAGAGTTGACGTGTCATCTACCTATGCCATAAATGAGTAGAGTCAGCTCCAGGGTCCCTACTCTTTTCAGATTGAAAGTGAAATGGCGTGTGTGGCGCTTCCTCTGTTGGTTTGACCCAAGGATAATTCATGTTCTGACCTTGGGAGACATGGCTCACATGATCCTTTTTGATTGGTTTTTTTTTTTGTTTTTTTTTGTGTGTTGTGTTGTTTTGTAGTTGTATCCTATGGCCACAAGTCCTTTTTGCCCATATACTATGATAATCTTGTCTGTCTAATCACGTGCTTAGTTTCAAATTGGAATATACGCTCTCATAAATCACAAATATATTGTCGCCCATACCACTCCCTGTCACCCCATGCTGTCAACCTAGGATGTTAATGTTTTGAAGGTCGTTGATTTAAGTGGGTCTCCTAGGATGCATTGTCGATATATACTAATTTGATTCTGTGGAACTCATTTAACCTTGGTGAACTTCAATGCATTTACATGTGAGGCAAAGATAAGGTGTTTTGCCCAATGAATATCCTGAACGGTTTTCCCTGTAGTTCCTGCTTCGTTCATATGGCACTTGCATCACACCCAACAATATATATTGTCACTTAGTGAGGAGCATGGTTTGATGGTGCTTTAAGAAACATTGCTTCATCTACTGAAATATTCTTAAATGTTTTATTATGTGAACCTTCATTCATTATATTATATTATATTGTGCACACGATCCAGGACTACTTTGTCTCTCCTAACACACACTAATTACTTCATTCAAAGCATTGATTTTCCTTATTTGTATATGTTGTGCGGGGGGATAAGTTTCACCTAGAAATATTCTTGTCAGTACATAGGAAGCTGCTCATACTTTGTTGTAAACAAATAGCTTGGAAGATGAAGATGACATGTAGAATTACTTTCAAGGATAAATGACAAACACACATAGGCATATTGAAGTTCGAAATATAATATAAGTACATCATCGGGTGACTATCCACAATCATTTCAGTTTGTTTCCTCTGCATCTCAATATGTGTGAACACAATCATCATTTTATTGGCCAATATAACACCCCACTTCAACTTTTGTAGACGGACCATTGCTTTCAGATTGTTGTCCTACCATACCTCACAAGATAAGTAGGGGAGTGACTATAATATAGCATACTAATGATGAACAAGGATGATGATGACGAACATACACCACTAAGACAAATAGTGAGAATTAGAGCTGATACAATTCGAACAGGAGCAGTGGCATGTTAGAACAAGGGGAGGAGGAGGAACCATGGCATTAGTAAAATTAGTAAAATAGTATTAAGAAACGAGGGGCAGATTGAAATCCAACAGAAGGCACTCCTCGGTTAGATAGGACTCTTGATAAGAGTTTATAAAGAGGAGGCACTCTTCACCTTACAAGCTGGTTTTGTAAGGATGAGTTAGGCCCCGAATTTCTGCAATACTCATCAAATTGTGTATTTTGGGTAAAAAAGCCAGTTTTAGGCTTGGAGAGCACTTTTTTAAAAAAAAAGTTAAATGTATATTGAGACTGATAATATTGACACATCAAATTTGCATCTGATTGAAGGTTTGACAGCTTGCGCATATCACCAAGGTCTCTAGACATCCTTGCAAAAGGATCTCCGGTTTGTGGAGATTTAGCTGTCTCTTTATCACAATCAGGTCCGCAGTTCACGCAGGTAAGCATTTAAATTATGTCTTATCAATTTAGCATTGGTTCTCTCTGAACTTACTGAACATGATGAAAATCTGATCACAGGTGATGCGAGGTGTCTATGCTGTTAAAGCTCTTCGTTTTTCCACTGCTTTATCTGTTTTGAAAGATGAATTTCTACGTTCCAGAGATTATCCAAGATGTCCTCCCACATCTCATTTGTTTCACCGGTTCAGGCAGTTGGCTTATGCGTGTATCAGGTAGACAAACTTGGAAATTTCAGTATGCATATGATGCTGCCGTTGTACTTGTCAGGATTATTGAACTATGCGTTCCTTTTACTGCATATCTGCTTAAATAATTTCTTGTTCCAACTTCCAAGGCCTTAGTCTATATTAGGGGGTGTATTGGATTAGGATTTTTAAAGACAATTTTTGCTTAAAAAAGTCTCAAAGATTTTGTAGGATTTTAATGACTTTCATGATTTTAAAAGACTATCAGGATTTTCAATTTGGATTTCAATGGATTTACATCATAAGATTTTAAAGGATTTCAT
>Ga0315914_1006240_pt1 | contig 16972 bp, 7 predicted proteins | sample MpolenodulesMG_FD_203920 | JGI IMG/M metagenome (GOLD analysis project Ga0315914, IMG submission 203920) | Medicago polymorpha root nodule microbial communities from Los Angeles, California, United States - elongated nodules | ecosystem: Host-associated > Plants > Roots > Nodule | place: USA...
GGAGGGGAAGGGAAGGGAAGGAAGGGAAGGGAGAAAGGAGGGAAAGCCTTCCCCTTGTTTGGGAGTTAAAAAACCAACAAGGAAAGGAAATGGAGGGCTTATGTGATAATTTTACCATTTTTTTTCTCTTAAAATCAGTACATTGTGATATACTTTGTAATTTATCTTGTAAGTTATAATTGAAATTTTGAATAATTATGATGACAAAATTGTCAATTTGTATGTTTAACCCCCCAAAACCCCCCAATTTGGGGGAACTTTAAAATTGGACAAATGAAGCCTTTCAAAACCCCTCAAAACTTTTCCCTATTTTTTTTAAAACTCCCAAACAAGGGTTTACCTCTCCATAAGCCTTTCCTTCCCTTCCTCTACCCTCCAAAACCCAACTCGCAAACAAAGCCTTAGAGCACAAGTTAGCATAATCATGTATAATTATTGAAGTATCCAAGAGCGTTTAGATGAGATGAAATGAGCCTCTTCTAGCTTAACCAAGGTTCTGAGTTCAAATTCAGTCTTGCGCATGCAGCAACGTTAAAACTCTTAGGAAAAACTTGTCGTCCATTTAGGTTCCACAATGCTTGAGGGATTAATCTTTGTAGTTGCACGCAGACGATATCCGGTTTTAAAAAAAAGTTATAATTATTGAAGTGATGTAAAATCATTGGCCAAGGAATCAAACAATTGTGGGACTTTGAAATTAAACGATGAAATGTGCAATTATTGAAGTTCCACGACAGAAATAAGAGCAACCCTGTCCAGGGCCACATCATGTTTACATAGACGATTCACGAATGTTGGGAGACAAGGAATGGAAGATAAATCTGTACTGTGAAAAGAAGTATCACCAAATTTCTCTCTTTTGCACCCTACCATCCGAATATGTGGTTGTCCCTAGTCCCTACCAGAATCCAGATAGTATGAAACAACAGTAATTGTACTTTGATCTTCCTTTGTTTGCCTAAAAAAAAAAGTAACTGTTGTGCTTTGACTTTGAGCTTAGTTAAAATAAACTATATGCAAATTATGCCAAACATCATTTTATACGTAAAATAAATGAAAATAAAATAATAGAAAGTTAATGACTGTGACAGTTTTTTATCAGCGAAACAAATAAATACTCCTCAAACTCTTGTAAAGTTTTCAATTAACATGAATATGGGATTACACCCCAAGTCAATTTGATGAAAATCAGCCAAAACCAAACCAACCTTTTGCTTAGCTTGTTCGTAAATATTTAATACTTGGAAGAATTTTTTTAGACAAATTTTATAAAAATATTTGAACTCATATTTATAAGAATCAAAATTTGTAAAATCTTATAATTTTATATTTAATACTTTACACTATAAGAAAATAAAAGCTGTCAATCTTGACGAAAAAAAATAGTTGTCAATAAATTTTTTTTTGTCAAATTTGTTATTTTATTTTTTGGGTTCAAAATATACTATATCATGAAGGTTAAAATCAAGTATCTGTTATATTAATTATTTATATTTACATATTATATTTGATTTTGGTTTTTAGTAGGTCCACATTACCCGGATAGACGTTGTCAAAATAGAGATATTTTTTTTGTAGAAAATAAATTATTATATTGATCGTAGTTTCTTACTTATTTTTTTTTTTGAGAGAAGTTTCTTACTTATTATAAATATAAACATTTTTTTGAAGGATATTATAAATATAAACACGTTCCCTTAAAAAAAAACATTTAGATAATTAATATATAAGTGTTCAAATCTTGTAAAAAAGTATTGCTAACAAGCGATCTTAGAGCACGTATTAAATATTTTAAAATAGAAACGATTGAAAACTTTCATATAGAAAAAAATTGCTTTTTGATAATACATAAATCTCAAAAAATATTTATTTAAAACTTTTTATCAAGTGTTCTATGGACACTTCTTAGAATTTTTTATTTTATTTAAAAAGTGTTCAAATATATAATTAGATGTGCTTATGCTCTCCATGCTGAAATCATGTTATCCTTCCCTGGTCTTAGATCGATGTGCTCATGATCTAAATTCCCATGGTGCAGTTCGGATGGTCCAATCATGAGCTTCTCCGCAATCACAATTCAAATATCTCTTCTTGATGACAATGGAATTAGTCGACTTAATGTATCATATCTTAGGTCTTTTAATTCAGAATGATTGAAGGGGTAGCTTCCCTCATTTTGTTTAGTATCTTTCATAATAATAATATTAATTTTTTTTTTGGTGTTACAATGTAACAAAACAAAAGGAAAAAAGAAAAAAACTAAAAAAACTAAATATCTAGTTTGTTTTAGAAGGAGAGAATCTAAGTCAGCTGAAGAAAGTTTAAGTGAGACAAGTAGGCGGAATAAACAACCTCCTTAGCCATAAAGTCAACACATATTCTGCTTCGTCAGAATGTGAACTAAATTTCCAGTCAAATGTTGCAAGACATTTGAGATTTCTAGTAACATATAGAGGCTTACACATGCAAACTTGCATTTTCGAAATTGTGAATAAGATTTACTGCTTCTAAATAACCACTCTCACAAATGATGTTTGTATAGACGAAATCATAGCAAGTTGCAATTCCAAGTTGAATAGCACGAAGTTCCACCAAGAGTGCATCACCATCATTTTCAAAGTGAGTGAATCTTGTTATCCAGCTACCATCATGGCCACGAATAACTCTACCAACTCCTAAATGAGAGTTGTTTTCTGCAATCCACATTTATTTTTATGAGTACGTTAGGAGGTGGTTTCCAATGCGATAAAATTCGATCCATAGATGTATCAAAGTCTGGAGGTTGGCAAAAAGTAATGAACTCGTCATCCAACGTCTGAGTCTTTCTTACAACTTCTTGAATCTACCAAGGATGTTCTTCAAAAATACTATTATTTCTCCAACACCAGGCCTGCCATAAACCTGCAAGAAATAAAAATGTCGATAGAGTACCACAAGCCATTTGTTTGACCCAAACCGTTGCATTTGTTAGGGAGAAAAAATTCCCATGTTACATAATGAGGATAATCACGGAAGCAGTGTAAATAATCTTTCATAAGAGATGAGCAACGGGTGCAGCCTGGTGTAGCTGCCATGTTGCAGTAGTTCCGACATGTATTTGTTGGAAGAGCGTTGTGTAAACAAAGCCAGATTAAATATTGTGTCTTTGCATAAACTTTGAGCCGTCAAATCCATCTTATATCACGATTAGGATCCCAGAACCTATAGTAGCCTTAGAGAAAGGAGAATCAAACCATCATACTTGCTTTTAAATTAAATCCTAATTTGCAAACAAGTAGCATTGTAACAAAGAGAAAGGAGAAAGAAGGCAATACAAAGTTGCTTCTAGTCATTTTATATATTGACAAATATATGATTGAACATATTGATGTAAACACAATTATTAGTGACTTTGCATCTAAAAATGCTCATAGAGATTGTTTTATGAGCATTTGAATATTAAATAAAAAATTCAATGATTTTTTGTATGAAATTTGATGTTTTTATCATATAATTTCTTAATGTAGTAAAAACGGTCCTCTTCAAACAAATTATTTTTACATTTTAGAAATTTAAATTTTTTATATATTTATTATTTAGGACTCGATTGTAGGTTCGTTCTACGCCACCTAAATCTCAGAAATCGGCACGAGAATAAATTAGATTAGATTACCAGTACAAAACTCAAGCTGGCAAAGAATTTACGTTGTTAAGTTAAATGGACCCTAGAAGAGCTTAGTTCGCCAGTTTTTGAATCTCTTTGGGAGTAAAGAAACGTGAAGGGTAAATGGCGTGGGTCATGCTGTCGTGGGTGATTTGTTGTGGGACACTTGAGGCCATAAAAAACAGGAACTGGAATTTGTGTTTAAGTCATTTTGGGCCATGTGAAATTGTGAACATAGAAGCTAGTGAGCATTATAGGATGTGATTCACATTGTAGGAACATAATCATATGACAGTATGACTCATAATTTGAAATGCAAACTAATTTAGTACAAAAATAAACACTTAAATTAATCTCTCTCACAATTTTATATACCAAAGTTAGCTGACTTATACATTGCTAATAGTCCGATTATTAATTTTTATTTTTTCTGATAAGGATAGTCTATTTTCTAGAAAAACATATTTATAACATTTCATTAGATATCAGTAATACATATCAGTATATCAATAAAGATATGAAAGCTAGTTAGAAATGTGATTACAAGTGTTAAAACATGAGCGATTTCATTTATTTACCTCAAAGTAAATTCTACTTGAGCATGGAAATAATACTTAGTGTATCATCTTCTAGCTTGTGAGTGTCTTTCAACGTGATTGTTTGTTGGCTATTAGCAAATTACCAAATAGACATTGGCGGGTATAAGTTGTGGGTCTAAGGCGGCAGCCTTGCCATTAGGCATGGCAATGGGGCGGGGTGGGGACGGGTTTTACCTTCTCCATCCCCATAAAAAGACTAATTTAAGTGGACTAATCTCATTGATGTCGGTTTTGGTAGACTAATTTAACTTCTATAAAAAGACCACTGCAATTAGATCATGTGCTATAACGACATCACAAGCAACACATACCACCTCTTTTAAACATGATCCCTTTCTTCAATGGTGGGTACACAGTCAATACAGCCACCGAATGCATCCACCTTTCAATTCTCCAAAAGATAGACTTATAGTGATGTAGAAAGCGCGCACACAATGATTCAGATGAATCATACTCCCACATACAAAGCCGTCACTATCTAAATCTAAATAGCTAAACCATTGTAACTGGTGGATAACATGTAGTTTTTTGGTACATTAAACATATAGGGCTCATTTGAATTGGTTTATTTTGAACTTATTGATTGTTTCTTTTCTCAATCTATGAGTTTCTTGCGCGCCCTATACATTTCAAATTATAGAATCCAAACAGCATGAACATCTCATAAAAACCTCCAAACACACGTCGAAACATTTCAAATTTTAAAATTCAAATAGGATTCGCGAGAAACTCATAGAATAGACAAAGTAATGACCAAACTCATTTGCAGTTATATATTAACATAGGTCTTTTTTAGAGGTATTATATAATAAATTTTAAGATTAATGTGTCATATCTTATTTGGTCATCAAACATTGAATTGAGACCTAACATGATACAATTATTTTTTCCCTTCAGAAATAAGTAAAAATACCAACAAAATATTACATTTCCAAATCAATCAAATGAGTTGTGCAACAAACAACATAATCAAAGATAAATAAAGCAACATTAGTTACAATCGTCTATGTGATTACATGAAACACCATATTTGCTTGTTTCTTTGTAAACACAATTGTAGCATTATGAGAAAATGAAGACACCCTCTCCATACACTATAATGCAACATGAGAATGATTGTAGCTCAAATAAGAAATACTTTAACACACAGTAATAAAACAAGATAAATTTCATATTAGACCAATAATAATAAGACTTAAATATTATTGTGACGGAGAACCTCTGTAATTAACTTATGGAAATTAGTGTATGATGATCCGCCAAAATCATTAGCCTTTTTAGCTTTCTTCTTCCACTCTAAGCTCTTTTGTTTCATTTGTTTTCCCTTTTCTCCTTTCATCATTTCCAGTACAAGTTCTGTTATCTCCTCCCTTTTAACATCATTGTTAATTTCCATTCCTACTTTCCAAGACTTGCATAAATACCTACAATTTGTTTGTTGCTCAGCAAAGAAGGGCCAACAAATAGTTGGAACACCTGAAGAAATAGTTTCAATTGTAGAATTCCAACCACAATGAGTTAGAAAAACCCCAACTGATGGATGAGCAAGCACTTGGTCTTGCATGCACCAACTAGTTATATATCCTCTATCCTTAACTTCATCTAGAAAATCTTGTGGCAAAGTTGAAATTTCTTCACCCATTACTACATCTGGCCTCATTATCCACAAAAACGGTAACTTACTATTTGCTATTCCCCAAGCAAATTCTTTCAAGTGATAATCGGTCATAACAGTTACACTTCCATAATTAACGTACAAAACTGAGCTAGGTTTCCATTTATTCAACCATTTTGTGCATTCTGGGTCACTTTTCCATAAACTTGAACCATTTGCCTTAAAACCACGTTCCTTCTTAGGGAAGTTACTACCAAGCATGTGAAGTGGACCAATGCTATATATGTTAGGGTTTTTGGTCTTAAGGGTAGCAATGACTTCATCTTCTAATTCTTCAAATGTGTTGATTATAATTGTTGATGATTTCAAACAATTTTGTGCCTCAGAACCCATGAAATCAAACATAATATCGTTTAAATCAGTAACTCTCATGAAGCTTGGAAGGTCTTTTAATTTGATATCTTTCATTCCTGAGATCCAATCTAAACTTGTTTCCAAGGTGCCATCGCAAACAAAATGTTCATCTAAAATTTTGACAAAATAAGTTACTACAAATATAAAGTTTAATAATATGAATTCGAAATAATGACAATTTTGTTTTTTTGGGCAATTTAGCTGGACAGAAACAATAGAAGGTTTCAGAATTAAATCACCAAAACTGAAAGAAAGAATGATTGATATTCTCATTGTTGAGGTAAGACAAAGTAGAAAACTCTCTTAACGGTTGTATATCCTCTTCTATGGATGATTTTCTGGTCTTGCAATTCATCAAGATATCTAGTAATCACAGAAATTTTGATAAAATCGAAGAGGTGCTTCGGCAACCTCCTGCTCTTGGTTGGATAAAGGTGAATACATATGGTTCTTCTATGGGTTTCTCTAACAATGCTGCCATATGGGTAATTTTTAGGGACCATAATACTAAATTCTTAGGAGTTTTTTCTAAGAATATAGGGGCATCACAATGCTTGTTTTCTAAGTTTTATGATGCGATGTATGTCATTAAAAAGGCCAAAGAGATATGTTGGAGAAAAATCTAGATAGAGATTGATTCACAAGTAGTGGTGTTAGCATACGATGATAAGGATAATTTGATTTCTTAGAGGTTTAGAACAAGATGGAGCAATGCAATTGTCTTGTAAATGCACATTGGGGTTTTTTTCTTGCATAGTTTTGTTAGGCCTTACTTTGTTAGAGTTCTTCTTAGTTTGCCAAACTATATATATTTAATTGGGTTTTTGCTTGGTCCCCCAAATTTTGTAATTAATCTCTTGCTCAAAAAAAAAAATTGTTGACTTTTATAAAAAAAAGAGTGTATTTTGAGTTTTAATTAAAAAAATATTTAAAGTATGTCACTATTTAAAACCTCCGCAGCACAATGCCCTTTGATGTCCGGTCAATCAAAACAAGTGGTATATAATTTAGGCGTGGCAATGGATGAATTTGGATGATAATGGATGAAGAGATTTTCTTTTCTCACCCTATTAACTCTTCACACACCCTCTGGATGTCCCATTACCATGTTAGGATTATATAATATGAAGCATATTTGACATTTTTTGGATTATATAATATGAAGCATATTTGACATTTTTTGAATTATAAAATCGAAATTGTGTTTACCTAGTTTTGTTCAAATTAAACTCAAATTATTAAAATGGTATAATTAAAAATTGACAACAAAACTTAATAATTTATCACAATTTATTAAGTGAACATAATTTCATAACACATTTACATTATTACACTGTGTACCACAAAATGTTGGCAACTAAAACGAAATTTTTAGCACAAGAAGATGGGGGGAGAAGGCTTGTCATCCCTCTCACGCACCATTCAAAGAATTTGGGAACACAGATGATGGAGAAGGAGAAGGTGGAACTATTCTAAACAATATCTGGGTCCCAGATCCAAAGAGATCTGGAATACAAGATGGTGAGGAACAACCCCCCTTTGACTATTCGTTAGTATATTTTAAAGGGACTGATCGGGTTAGATCTTTTCACGATACTCGGGATAGTTTGATTCGACTTAGGACCTACGAAGAAATTAGAGCTTGCATGTATAGACCATATGAAAAAAATTAGTTTGGTTGATCATAATCTTGTTTTTATTTAATAATGATGTTGTACATTGTTGTGTTTTATTGTTAAAATTATGTTGTTGAAATTGTTATGTTTCATATATTGGCAGCTTTTTTTTTTCTTTCTATTTCCTGTGTTCTAGACATGATTCAAATTATATTATATGCAACATGTCATACCCCCAAATCATAACTTTTAACAATGTCTGTGCATATTTTAAATTAAATAATCTGAACCAATACTGGACAATAATTAAGATTATATAATTTGAAATAGTAAAATTTTTGGAACGTGGCGTTATATGTATGGTTTGGACAATTTATGGTGTGTTTAATACATATAATATTTTTCATACTATATGTAATATTTCTTATCCTGCACACCACATATGAGAAGGGTAGTATTGTTCTTGATATAAGAACCATTTTAGAGGTCAAACTTTAAAGTTTCCTTCTATATTTTGGTTTCAATTTTTTTTCCTTCTATGATCCATAGCTATTTTGAATGTCAAGCACAACATCGGTGTTTTATTGTTTAGTTTGGATTAGTTTGAGACAAAGACTCATCCTATCTTATAACATGAGCTTCAATTTGATTTGGATTGCTTTCTTGATAAAATTCAATTTGATTAAACGCAGTTATGACGATATTGATTCATTTATTGTCAAAAAAAGCTATTGGTTCAATTTTTTATGAATATGAGGGATGTCCACCTGGACTGCAATGTTCCTGTCAATTGAATTATAGTGATGTGAATCGGTTCATTTTGTTTTTACCAAAGCATAATTACTACTTGCTTATATTATGACAAATGATTTATACAAATTAAATAACCAATAGATACGAAAAAAATTAACAATTCAAATTAACTAGAATCAACTACGTTAAAAATAAAAAAATAAAAAACTACGTTGAAGCATATCTATTAAAAAAAAGTTGAAACGGACTATAAAATAAAAAATAAATAATAAACAAGTATTATTAAAAATAAAATTAACAAATAAAAAAATAATGCAACATTTCATACCAATTATATAAAATAAATATAAAAAGATAAATATTACAATTTATATATTTTGTTTGGGTTTGGTGCAGTTTGGATTCAAAAATAATAATTAAAAAATCTAATCGGATCGATCCAAACGTACCTTTCCACAAAAAGTTCATAAAAAAGTCCAAACGCACCTTTCCACAAAAGTATTAAAAGAAATCCAATAAATTCAGTTTTTGTGGTATGTGATTTTTTTGTTGTATTGATTTGACGTATTGATTTGGATATAGCTCGTAACATAATAAAATATAAAAAGATGCAATGAAGAGGTTTGTTTACCTTGGAATGGAAGAATGCCTCTTTTGACAAGTTCATCATAATGCAAATATCCCACAAATCCACAAGCAGAAGCAGTCCAAAACTGTATTTCTTGAATGCCTAAATCTCTTGCTACTCTTCCAGCAAAACCAAAAAGACCATCAGCAATAATGCAAGTAACTGGAATATGTGGTGATGAAGTATTAAGCTTATTGATAAGCTCTTTGAAAGGAGCATAACAATTTTTTCTAGTTGCATCACACAACGTTGGAATATCTTGTGTTGCATCTTTATTAAAAGGAGGCAAACCATCAGGTATGGTCTCAAATTGAAAATCTGGTAGACCATTCATATAGTCTTGTCCAAGAGAGTTTACCAAACGTTTGTGGTTGAATTCAGTGTTCACAAAGGTTATGTGAAAACCATTACAACGTAGGAGTTTAGCTAGTTGCATTAAGGGATTAACATGACCCTGTGCTGGGTATGGTACAAATACAACATGTGGCTTTTGGTCCATTTTAATTTGTAGTACTGTTGGGGTGGGATTGATATTTTGGGAGGTTGAAATATCAATTCTCTCAGTACTATACGTTTGTTAATTATAGGCTGGAGAAGAACTTGTATAATGGTTGTGGGTATAGTTTTCCCTTGTCGTTTATATAGTGTAATGTTGAGTATAATGTTTGGGAATATCCTTATTGTTTTTTGTTAATAAAATGTTAAGGAATATCCCTTTTGTTTTTTTATTGATAAATGTTTGGGAATATCCTTATTGTAGGATTAAAATATCGATGTGGTACTATATTAATTATGATAATTGTCTTGAGATGGCTTGTCTTATTTTCTTTTTTTGGGTTAAGAATAAAGGGGTAGCAAATTTTCATTAGCAACTGAATAAGTAATAGCTGTTAAAAAAATACTTATTGTTATTGATTGATAATTCATTATCAACTGAGAATCGACGAATAATTATTTACCAATTTAAAATTGCCTCTAGTAACCAACGTTCAATTCAGGCGTGGGATACAATTTTTGAGTGGGATATTGGGCGCCAAGTTTTTGAAGAACTAGATGGTGTTGAATGTTGATCATTTTCTAAAATTCATTGAGCTGGTTTCAGGAAAAAAAAACACCAATAAATTAAGAAATATGACTGGGTTGTTACATGGTTGTATCTGAAGCAGGGTGAAGAGGACGACCGTCTTAGGCCTCAAAAAATAAGTTTAAAATTTAGACCCAAAATAGCAAAAGTGTCTATTAGGCCAAAACAATACTTGAATTCTTAAAGGATGTGTTGAATGCTTATGCAAATGATATTTTTTCTGAATTGAAAGTGTTGCAAATATCTTTGTCAAATATGTTTTATCAACATTTTAAATTCTGAGTTAGTCAAAGGCGCATATAGTTATCCAAATATTTCGATTGCTTATCGAATTCTTTTAACTATGTTTGTGATTGTTACATTTGCAGAAACGGCATTGGTTGGTTACCTTATATTGCATATGGAATACTGCGAATGTTGTCATGTTTAAAGGAGATATTGATAATGTTCCAAGGTGGTGGACAACATAAAACGAATTCGATGGAACTGTTTTTTTTTTTTTTTTACAAAATTGATAGTAAATCAGCATATGTTGTCTTCATCAATTGGCAGTGCAATCCTCTTGCGTGTTTGCATTGAGATTTTACAAATTTAGTTATATATAGGTTGAAGTACCTCTTGTATTTCTTTAATTTATTTTGCCTATGAAAAAATACAACTGAAAGATTACTACTAGATCCATTAAGTTGAAGATGTCTGCATCTTAAATGAATCTTCATCATTAATCTCTATCTTCTGATCTGTGAACACTTTTGTTTGTTTCATGTAGATTTCTTTGTTGTTTCCGAATACTTTGGCCCACAAATAAAAAACGCAACTAGTACTACCGGTAGATGAAGTCAATTAATCACATGACTGTGTCAGAGTATCAAAAGTCAATGAATTTCATAAAAAGTCAATGGAATTAATAATTAACATTGGATCTAATAATAGTAATTACTATGATTTGTTTATTCAAAAAAGAATTAGTACCTGAACACGTCTCCATTAAGAAATTTGAAAATAAACCAAAAGAGGAAGAGAAAAGAGATACAAAAGATGATAGAGTATTTTATCAAAAAAATAAACATGATGAATGAGTGTATTTTATTACTCTCTTTATGTGGAGAAAAACAAGCCGGTCCTAGTTTTTTTAATGAGAGAAACTCTAACTTTTTTCTAAATTTTTTTTCTCTTTCGTTCATCGAGGAGAGGTGGTTTTAGGTCATTTTTTGACCTAAAATCACCCCTTTACATCTTTTTTCCTTTTTTCTTTTAATTTAAATAAGTGATTTTCACATGTATCAAGCTTTCCTTTTGTGCTTTTTGTGATTTCGTCGTCTAAGTGCGACGTTGTGTTGTTCGTCGTCTTGTGCGACGTTTGATTTCGCGTCTTGTCGCGGTGTTCGTTTAGTTCCTATTGAAAGATCGACATGAGTCAATTACAAATTCAACCAATGATCTGGGCGTCATCGTTGCATATCCGGAAGCATGAGTATTTCGGTGACTTAAGTTTTATCATATTATTTGTAGGCATTTTGCTATTGTATGCTATTAACTTGGATGCTGTGAGTTTGTTCGCAGATTTATCCTTTACGTTTTTAGCGATGTTTGTATCTGATGTACTTTATCGATTTGAATGAATGAATATCGTTTTATTTTTGTAAAAAAAAATATAAAAAAATACTCTCTTTATTTGATATATACAGGGGCAGATTCAGGATTTTTTTTTTTGGCGTGACTGAATTTTATTGAGATAAAAAACTGTAAATAATGATGTTAGACTCAAACATAAACAACGTTGTAAAAGTTTGTATTCTCTTCATCAAACCTACTATAAGTATTAAATTTCTACAAGTGCAAGTCTACAACAAACACATCGTAAAAGTTTATTATTCTCTTCATCAAATTTAATATTGAACTTCTGCAAGTGCAAGTCTACGACACTAAACAAACAATCATGCTTATACTTCTCTAATATTTAGCATTTTATTTTGTAATATTTTATTGCTTATTAGTAAAAGTCTATCGATGCGTAATTTTTTTTCCATATTTTTTGCATCTTTTATCTGTATATAATATGACATATATTTTTAAAAAAAGTCACAATCCCTTTTCAAAAATAAAAAGTGATCGTACATCCATTTATTTATATTAACTTGCATACGGAGAAGCATACCAACCTGCATAATTATGCAACCTACATAATCAACATGAAAGTTTACATCCTCTCAAAAAAAAAATGAAAGTTTACAAAAGACCAAATTAAATTATAGTACAAGAACCAAGACAAAGAAGAAGAAAAGATTAATTTAACCCTTTTCAATTTAAATATATATAGTTGATAAAGAAATAAGAAAGTAATTCATAGTTAAAAAATATTTTAGCAATTGATTTTATAAAGAAAATTGTTAGTTTAATACAGTTTGAGAATATTTTAAATCAATCAAGTGTAATTTACTTAATTTATTCCTGGCCCCCAAACTAATGTTAATATGTAGTACACAAAACAAAGGAAAAGAATAAGGTTATTACTTTTTTCATCCTATTTTTTCTTTTCAAAATACTATTTGCTATGTAATTGATATCAAAGGTCTATGCTGACTATCATATGATCCGTACAAAAACTACAAAACCATTTCAGGGATCGCATAAATGGGTAACACTGACCATGATATCTCTTAAACCACTCAAAACTAGAAAAAAAAAGAGGAAAATTTCTAGAATGGGTGACAATTGAAGAATAAATGAAAATGTCAAAGGATGCAAGCCTATTTAAATAGCCATAAAATGTCCCAAGATCCTAAATTGGGACAAAGGAAACATGTTTAGCATTTAAACTCAATTATTACACCACAAAAACCATACAAACCTTTGATGTAATGCCACCGTCTACAATTCAATGGTAAAAACAAAGGAACATAACTTCTTTTACATATGCCTTTGGGAAAAATTTGGATCCTTCTTGAACACTCTTGTATGGTTATAATCGTCCTACATTTACTTTCAGCCGTTCACCCACTTTATTTTCTCTCTTTTTAGATATTTTTTTCTTTATTTTTTCTTTGTGAGTTAACCAACTGTTAGATTATAAAAACTAGAGAGACGAATGAACAAAAAGGCGGGAGATTATTTTTTCTCTTTAGACACTTGTTAACATTTTGCGCTTAGATCCCACAAAAAACATTTTGCACTTAGATATGACGTTGACATTTTACACATGTTAGTATTTTCATTTTTTTCCTTTTTAGAAAATGCTAACAAATGTTATGAAAGCGCTCTTAAGAACATTAAATCATAAGATTTTATGAAAATTTATGTATTCAATACATTAAAAGTTAAAATATTTTAATTTTTAAAAAATAATTTGTTAATTTGGAATACGAATGTTCAAGGGTACACATTAGAAAAAAATAAGGGTTATAGGTAATCATGGTTTGTCAAAAAAAGAGGTAATCATGGTTCATTATAAATCCAACACAGTGGCACTAATCATTCAATTTCTTCTTTTTTTTACTTCGTTCACTCTTTCTTTTTTCTTTTTTCGTGAACACAACTCAGTTGGTAAAGACGTTGTATTATACATATGGAGTCAGAGTTCAAACCCTATATTCTTCAATTATTTCACTTTAGAAGTGAAATTCTATTCACTAGATTATTTGCCAATAAATTTCTCAACGAAGATCTCTTAACAACCGTCAAAACTTCCTACATGTGCTAAAAAAACTTAAAAACAATTTGTATACTAGCGTTATTCAAGAAAATAAAGAACAATTTTTATATTAATATCAACGTGTATATCTTAGGAAATTTTTTGAACAACACTCTCATATTCTCATTGTGTTCGTACTTTCTTTCTTTTTGTCTCTCTATTATTTTTAACCGATAAAAAGAAAGAAGAAGAATGTCTTCACTAAAATGATACTTGTTGTACAAATATCATTACTCAACGTAAAAATTTAGAAAATACTCGGTATACATTTCATATGAGTGTATACACAATTGAAATTGAGAGAACAAAAGTGAAACTGAGAGTTAAACGATAGATGTAATTTATTGGTGATATAATATGAAAGAGATATAGATAAAATAAAATATTAAATGAGCACAGTAAAAGCTAAAGTGCTCAAATATCATTATTGTACAAATTGTTAGCGACAAAGAAATAAATGAGAAAGACTTTTAAATTTTGGATAGGTCAATCCCCTACAGCATTGAATGTGTTTCCGCCCCTGCTTTGCTCCTACGTCTTATCTATTTGTTAGAGCAGAATACTCATTTTTCCTAAGTGCAAGCGAACAAGTTAACAAATCTGTCCAAAAAAAGAAAGAAAGTTAACAAAAAAAAAAACACAATGATCAACGTTGCTGCTTCTTCTACTTCTCTGATGCTGTCTCCTAAAAAATATGATGTTTTTCTTAGCTTTCGAGGCGAAGATACTCGCGACAACATCACAAGCCATCTTTGCGAAGCACTGAACCAAAAGAAAGTTGAAACGTATATAGACTACAAACTTGAAAAGGGAGAGGGGATCGGGCCATCACTCATCCAAGCCATTGAAGAGTCACATGTTTCAGTTGTCATATTTTCAGAAAACTATGCTTCATCCAAGTGGTGTTTGGATGAAATTGTGAAGATCATGGAATGTAAGAAAGATCGGGGACAAATTGTGATACCTGTGTTCTATAAAATAGATCCATCCCATGTTAGAAAGCAGACAGGAACATACGGGGAATGGTTTGCAAAGCATGAGTTAGATCTCATGAGCCACAGTAGTCAAATCAGGGTGTTCAATTGGAGAAGTGCTCTCACAGAAGCTGCCAATTTGGCTGGCTGGGACTTTCAAACTTATAGGTATATATAGAATTTATATTTATATTCATTCAATCTTGTTTCTGATGCAGCCAAGGGTTTTCCATCTTATTTAATTTTTCCAATTGCACCTTTCTTTAATCTCTGAAGTTTTTTAACTTCTTGTATATTTGTTTGTTTTTTTTATTTCTAAACCCTTCGATTATTTTATTTAGATTTGAATTCGGATTTTTGCAAAGAATTCATCCTTAAATAACTTCTTAAATATAGTTTTTTGGTTTTTTTATAGACTCATATATAGCTATGAACTTCTGATACACAACATGATAAAAATTGTACTTCAAATCATGTGTCCTTTCCTTTTCAAATTGTTTTATTTGAACGAGATCGTTGATGTTAAAAACTCAGATTGGTGGTGGGATGATGGTGGTGTTGGAATCTGAGGATCATTTGTTCATTAGGTGCGGTTTCGCCAGTGCAATATGGAATATTCAAATGGTTAGAGGTAGTAATTGTGCCTCCACGTAACATTTCTCCTTTGTTATAAATTTTTGCATCATTTGCTTGGAAAGGATAAGGAAAGATCAGTGTGTGGTTGGTTTGGCATATAGAAGGAGAGGAATGATAGAATATTCAATGGTAAGACTACAAAGGTGAGGGAGGTGGTTGAGGCGATAATTTTTTTTCGAGTGATGCTAAATGTTACGAAAGACAAGAATGCACATGTGAAACATTCTAAAGGACTCAAAACTGTAATCTTCACATTTCACGGAAATCATGCGGTGGGTGTGGATGTATAATCAACGGTCCGTAGTTATTCTTCTCTTTCGTTAGCCATTTTTTTATTTGTACTTTTATTCACCGTGAAAATTTAGTACCACTTGTTTTTATGTAAAAAAAAAAAATACTTCATTTGCTGTTAAAAAATGCAAGTTTGAATGTCAAGTAAACGATGGTTTTCTGATTTTTATGCACTTACGTCCATTTCAACAAAGACCTTTTCAATATGATGTATAAAATGATAAACTAATGTCTTGATATTTGTATTATTATATTGTACATATCATTTTGTTTCTCTTTTTATTTTTTTGGATGAAATTGATATTCATTTCGTTACACTTGTGACCATTTCCATGCCAGGTCTGAATCTCAATTCATCAAAGACATTGTTAAAGACATTTTGCAACGACTGAATCTCGTACAACCAATTGAATTGAAGGGAGTTGTGGGAATTGAGGAAAACTATGAAGGTGTTAAATCATTATTAGAAATGGAATCAAAAGAAGTTAGAGTGATTGGGATATGGGGCATGGGTGGCATAGGGAAGACTACCCTAGCAATTGCTTTACATGCCAAACTATTTTCTCAATTTGAAGGTCATTGCTTTTTGGCAAATGTAAGGGAACAAACAGAAAAGAATAGTATAGATTTCTTGCGCAACAAGCTTTTTTCAGAGCTGTTAGAGGAAGAGAATCTACATGTTAATGTACCCAAAGTTGAATACCATTATGTCAACAATAGGCTTAGACGTAAAAAAGTTCTTATTGTTTTGGATAATGTGGCTAACTCAGAGCAGTTAGATGATCTAGTCAGTGATTATGAATGTTTCGGACCAGGAAGTAGAGTGATTGTAACGACTAGAGATAAGCATATAATTAGCAATGTTGATGAAATATATGAGGTCAAGGAATTGAATAAGCACAACTCTCTTCAGCTTTTCTGTTTGACTGTATTCAAAGAAAAGCATCCTAAAAGTGGATATGAAGAGCTCTCAGAAAGTGTTATTGCCTATTGCAAAGGCAATCCTTTGGCTTTAAAAGTTTTGGGTG
>Ga0315914_1006241_pt1 | contig 16968 bp, 16 predicted proteins | sample MpolenodulesMG_FD_203920 | JGI IMG/M metagenome (GOLD analysis project Ga0315914, IMG submission 203920) | Medicago polymorpha root nodule microbial communities from Los Angeles, California, United States - elongated nodules | ecosystem: Host-associated > Plants > Roots > Nodule | place: USA...
AAAACTCATAAAACAGACTTTATTTTATATTTTGTGATCACGCCAAAATAAATTTGCTTAGGCTGCTACAAATCAAAACTCCAGAGCCAGTTGACGCTTGTTCAACAATGACGATGAGATCATATTATTGCTAATAATATAAATACCAATATTCGATCGAAGGATTTATCAATTTTGATATTCTATTCCAATTTTGCATCTAGTTTTTTTTTGGTACAAAATTTTGCATCTATTTAATCTATACAAATGGAGAGGATTTTAACTCATGATACATGTTATTATTTTTCTCCAATGGATGTTGGTTTCAATTTCTCCTTCCACATGAGAGATCGGTGCTTTTGTATAATCAAAAATTGCAATTTATTTCCAAGGCCTCAATCAATATTTTAGAAGTTACTTAATTCAATTTACGGTGTGGTGTTTCGTTCTTAGATACACCGATCAAACTGTTCCCGTGAATTTAACTTAATTAGCAAGGACAATGCATAATATATGCAAGGTTTGGGATTCAAACCCCGGACACCACCAAAAAAATACACCAATCAAACTATTAAAAATAGTTTCCTTTGAAGAAAAAGAAACCTCGAATATGGTAGTCTTATTTTAAAGGATTTTTAGAGAAGAATTTTTTTAGACTCTTTTTATTCATTTTTATCGACGGCAGCAACGAAGATGACAAAGAAGAAGTAAATTGCCTCAGGTGACAAATTTTAACACCAAATTATTCCATATTCTAAACCACATGATATATTATTTAGTGTAAGTCTTTTGTCTTACACCCTGATGTTAACGGATCTTGACTCTTTTGTTATAAGTACTTGATTAAATTGTTTATTTAAGTATAGTCTAGATCAAAAGAGGAAACCTAATGGTTGATCAAATAATTCTAGAAGCAAGCATGACCCGGCTTTAATATATAATGATTTGTTGTGCATTTTGAAGGGAGTAATATTGAATATATTAGGGTACCGGTCAAGTTGTCTTATTTTGGGTCTCCATCGACTTTAGCATTGTATGACATCATAATAGACATGAATGAAGAATTTAATCTATTTTCCTTTCTTTTAGCTACATATCATTCCTCTCTAAATTTTGAAGTATGACCCTGCTCAAAATGAATCGTATCGTGAAGCTCCAATATAATATTTTGAATCAAAATGCTTTGTAACGATAGATCTGAATAACATAATTCCTTTCGGTCCGTACTACAGTAACCAGGCAAAATGGAAGCTGAGATGGCTGAAGTTGGCATGCATATGTAATAAAAAATGCCCTCACAACTCGGAAAACTGGTCCTCCAATATTTCCTAAGGGAGAGTATGGAACTGGGTTCGACCCAGATACTCCTGACACCTTACCCTCTTGGCTTACAGAAGATGACCTTGCTTACTTTGTCTCCAAATTTGAGAAAACAGGCTTCACTGGAGGATTGAACTACTATAGAAACTTGAACTTGTAATCTTTTGATTCTTTGTGCTACCTCGGGTTGTTTTTCACAAATATATGTTGACAATTATATTCTTTTTGGTAAATTGTTTGACAACATGACAATAATCTATGCAGTATTGACATTTCAGATTGAAGACGTGCCTGATGTTCGATACGTGTTGATATATCCGACACCTATACATGTTATATTCTAACGAAACATGCATTTGTTACTTGTGTTGCAGAAATTGGGAGCTGATGGCACCATGGAATGGAGTGAAAATCAAGGTGCCTGTGAAATTCATTACAGGTGAGTTAGACAGTGTATACACCTCACTAAACTTGAAGGAATATATCCACGGTGGGGGATTCAAGGAAGATGTGCCCAATCTGGAAGAAGTGATTGTTCAAAAAGGAGTGGCGCACTACAACAATCAAGAAGCAGCAGAGGAAATTAGTAATCACATTTATGAATTCATCAAAAAGTTCTGAGCTGATCTGCAAATGAAATAATCTTGCTGCTAAGTCTAATTCCTGGTTCTTAGTAGTTGCGTATGTTGTATTTAGAACAATTTGTTCACTTGTAATATATCCATTTAACTCTAAATACTGTATGTATCTTTCTGCTGGCTCAAAATAGCTCTCTACAAGGCTCACTAGCAAGTCTTTTGGATTAAAAGGGGTCGGTGAAAATTGGTGCATTAAGAATACTCATAATAGTGAAAAAGTGCATTAACAATTGTAGCAAGTAACTTGTACTTATACTCACTTCCTCCATCTAACTATGACACTGTAGCAGTTCAAACACTTGGTAAATACATTCACATCCCTAAACAAAACTTCAATACCATATTTTAGTAGTTTAAACATTAAAAATTTCTACTTGATCAACAACTAAAAATTCCTAAACTACATTTTCAAACCCTAAACCAATTCTACTTGATCGACAACTAAAAACTCTAACCTTCGACAAAAATTGAATGAGTGGAAATTAACACTTATTGGGTTTGAGAAAAAATGTGACAACAAATACAATGTCTTTGGTGTCAGTTGTAACGCCTCTGCTTGGTGGGTATGTAATGCTCGAGGCTGATGAGGACGAGGAGTGATCCAGCTCCTGGTAGCTTCTAAGCAAAACCAAATCACATCGAAATGAGAGGGATCCTAAAGCCGTGCAGGTATGTGACTGCATGGTTGAAGGAAGGCTTATAATAATTGTTTGGTACTACCCATATCAACAAGATACATCTTCTTTTCGGTAGCTCAAACCATACGAACTCCACATTTAAGCATGCTTGACTTGGATTAGTCTTAGGATGGGGGACCTTCTGGGAAGTTTCCCGAAAAGCATGTGATTGAGGACAAAGCACGTTAAAAAGACTCATGTTGGTTTGTGGGGTCAGTCGACAATGCTTAAAGTCGTCTAGTATGTTACAAGTGGTATCAGAGCAGGTAGGTCCAGTCAGGTCAAAATCCTTTTTTTTCCTTTGTATGGTATGTAAGTATTGTCGATACTTGTTTCGTTCTATTAGGTGGGTCTGAGCAAAGTGGGGGAGAAGCAAGATGCTTCAAGTGTGGTGGAACAAGACAAGTAGAGGCATCATTGGATGAAAAAGCTCAGGTGTTTATGATCTTTGCATCATTGAAGGTAGAAGGTGAGACGAGATATGGTGACTTACCAGTAGTGAATGAGTTTCCGAATGTATTTCCGAAGGAAATTACTGATATACCACCAGAAGGAGAAGTAGAGTTTGCAATTGATTTGGTACCTGGTACCAGTCTTGTATTGACGGCACCGTACAAGATATCTTCATTAGAATTGGGTTAGTTGAAGAGGCAGATGGAAGAGCTGTTGGAGAAGAAGTTGTATGCTAAGACGTCGAAGTGGGAGTTACAAATGCAAGAAGTTATTTGGACATGTTTATTCAGGTCTATGTTTTGTTTGTGTTTCTTGCAGGGAAGTTTGCTGACATTGGCATCCATATGGATGGGAATCAACAAGTAAGGGAATACGAGTCAGCAACAGAGAAAAAGAAGAAAGAAAAAAAAACAATACGTTCATGAATCTGGAAGGTTTGGGAATAACAGAGAAAGGATTCAATAGAATTTGAATTGATGAATTGGGGATGGGAAAGTTTAATCTTGGAAATTCTTGAAGACTATGATTATGGGTAGACAAGCAACTAAACTGATAGCAGGAAGAAAACTAAAAGAATCTGCCTCAAAATAGAACCAGATAAAGAAAAAAACGCTGGAAAGGATAACCACAAAGAAAAAACCACAACACGCCACAAGTGGAAAACTACGAATTAGCAACAAATTAGAAAGCGAAAGAAATAGGTATGGAAGGGTTTAGTATTCAGGATGAATAGGGAAAATAGAGAAGAATATCAATATAATTTGGATTGATTAATTGGGAAAGGTGAAATTGAATCTTGGAGATTCTTGGAGCGATTCCTAGCTAGTATAGTAACTAGAGCTGCCAAAACGGGTCGGGCCATATGGGCCGGCCCGAAAGCCCGAATAAAACGCAAGGCTTGGGCCAAAAAATTGGAGCCCGAATTTTTCCAAGGCTTTTTAGCCCGGCCGGTAAAAGCCCGTAACCCGTTCGGGCTACAGGCAGCCCGCCAGCCCGCCAAAAATTCAAGTGGTTTTTTTTGTGTTGTCTATGTGTATTACTTACTGGACAGCCCAAGTGGGTTTTTTTTTATTGTTTTTAAATTCTTACACCAGCTGCTATCTTGCTATCTGCTATATTGTTCCCTTTCTGAGTTTTTTTTTTTTACACCACTGTTGCTTTGAACATTCTGTGAAATAAGTTCTAAATTGTTTTCATTAGTATTCTGTTCTGATGAAATTCCATTTATTCTGAACTTCATTCTTAAGATTAAATAAATAAATATATACTTATGCATATTGTTTATAAAAAATAGTTACATACATTAGTTACTTATGCATACTATTGGAATTCATTTCTAAACTTAATTTTTACTTATGCATACTATTTATTCTGTTCTGATGAAAGTTAAGTTACATTTATGCATACTATTCTGTTTATTGTTTTCAATAGTAAACTGTTTATTCTTTTTGAAATTTGCTTATGAAAAAAATAAACAATCAAATAGTTAAGTTATATTTATGCATACCTTATATTACTTAATTAAGTGGTCATGCTTTTATGCTTCTACATTCATTCTACCTTTATTCTTTGATTTTAGGTGTTTTTTCTTCCTGTTATTGTTGCTGGAGGCTTTTTGAGGGGTTTATCTTGTCGCTGTTTTTGTACAGTTTTGTTTATTGCATCTGTTCAGCGTTTCTTATGTTTTGTGATGCTATTTATTTTAATAAAATTATTTTTTGCTTTTTCAAAAAAAAAAATTAATACGGGCCAGGGCTGGCCCGTTAGCCCGGGAGCCCGTATAGGGCCGGGCTCTGGCCCCATTTTTCCATCCCATATTCAAACTGGGCTTTTCAGCCCGGCCGTAAAAAGCCCGTTGCCCGACTGGTCCAGGCCGGGCCGCCCGTTTTGACAGCTCTAATAGTAACACATATTATAGAATGCTTTTTTATACTACTATTTCTTAATAAGTATTGATATTGGTCACCATCCTATAAAAAGTAAAGCCTCCTCCATGTAGGATTCTAAAAAAACCAAAAAGTGCAACACAACCAAAAAGTGCATGCTCACTTGATTGCGGCATTATTACCACATTATTGATGTTTTCATCCAAATTATTACCAGCATTAGTTCCTCTAGGAATTGCTCGACCACCATACATCGGCACCCGACCACCTCGAAGCCACTTGTTGACCGTAACTCCTTCACCAACAGTACACCCTCCAGTAGTTACAAAATTTCCCCATCCTTTCACGCCCACCACATACCCCGATTCGAGTCTCTTTGGGCAGAAAATATTAGTATTCCCCATTATTCCACAAATGTAACAATGGATCACAAAATGACTCTTCAACGTGATAAACTTAAACATCATATGAGGCTCTGCTGGAACTTTGCGTGGTTTGTACTCTTCTAACTAATAATTCAGTCCATTTTCAATTCATGGGGGAAAGGCTTCCATCAATCGGGGGGCCTATTCAGGGTGTCACCATTACTCAAGTTGGTGAAAACAGGTTCCTATTCCAATTCTATCATGAGTGGGATATGGAAAGAATTCTCCAGAACAAGCCATGAACCTTTGATGGCCATGTTGGTGCTCAAAAAGTTGGATATAAGAGAAGTCGTCTCAGATGTCTTTTTCAACGAGGCTGAAGTGTGGCTTCAGATCTTTAAATTGCCTAAGTTATATGAATGAATTTGTTGGTATGCTAATTGTCTGTCATATGGGAGATTTTGTCAAATATAACGAGAACAATGAATATGTGCCACGGAGGATGTATATGTGTATACATGCAGCTCTAAACATCAGTGAACCTTTGAAAAGAAGCATGGTTATCGAAAGAAAAAAGAAAGGATCGTGTTATTGTTAATGTTTCTTTCAAGTATGAAAAACTTGGAGTATTTTATTACATTTGTGGAATAGTGGGGTGTACTAATAGTAACAAAACATTCCTAGTTTTTCATACTTGAAAGAAACATTAACAACAGCACCATCGCTTTTTGGAAAACCATGCTTCTTTTCAATGATTCACTGATGTTTAGAGGCACATGTATACACATATACATCATGCATGACCCATAGTAATTGTTCTCATCATATTTGACAAATGTCCAATATGACATCCAATTTGCATGCCAACATATTCATTCATATAACTGTGCGGCTATATATGAAGCATGGATACGGACACGGACACTGGACACTGATACGCCGACACCGCTAATAATTTGAGAAAATCACATAATAGATAGACACCAAATATAAAGGAAAAAAAAACATGCAAGTGGGTGGACTTCACACCAATATTATGGTGGTTGGGGTTTAAACTCCGGATCTTGCATATATTATGCATTGTCTCTACCAACTGAGCTAAGCTCACGAGGACAATTTCTTATCTTTGATCTTAAATATAAAAAGAAAAAATATTTGTATAATGTTGTCATTTTTTTTTACAAATTTGTTGGTCAACTTGTTCATCATATTTTTTTTAGGAAACTTCTTCATTATATTTATCAATTTACAATTCTTATATTTCCATGAAACAAAATTTAACCGAGGACAATTTTGAATATTCACTTAATTTTTAAGCGGCCAACATTTAACGACAGTTTTAATAAATGAAAAGTTAATTATCTTTTCTTACAATTTTTAGTTAATTAGTATAGTCTACTTGAGAGAGAGCTAGTTTATATGCATTTTGTAAATGATAATTTCAGGCATAAAACTTAGATTAGAATGATGTTGCTGCTACCCTAGAAAATGCAGTGGCAGGTGGAACACTTTTTCATGTCATACATCCTATATTTTGTGATAGCTATATACATACTCTTAATTATTTGGGATCTGCTTCTTGTTAACTAGTGTGATACCCGTGCTTAACGTGCTTATTTTTTTTCTTCTTCAAGGAATTAACGTACTTATTAATATTTAATAATATATTATTTTAAATTGAAAATAAATTTTATTTAAAAAAATGAAAATTAATTTGTGTTAGTGAATATTTAAGTTATTTGATATGTAAATAAGTATAAATTTAAAGTTACTTTAATATAAATTATAAAAAAAAATTGACAAAAATATAACTTGTAATATTATGTAGTTTTTGTAAAAAAAAATACTATATATTTGTATTAAGATATTTGCTTTTACAAATATAAAGTATAACTACTGAGGGAGGGAGAGAGATGAGTGTCCTAAGATGCATAGATCGGTGGACCTAAGGAACCTTGGCCTTCATTGCCTTGGGAAATGGTGGAAAGCCAACATAAAGTATATGTTTTCAATTACCTTTGAGGTGGTAAGACCCACACATAGGGATCATCATGTGACCAACAGGTGCAACCAAACATTGAAAGGATAGACCTAGTTAACTGAGATTTATAGACCCCACACGTAAGGATCATCGTGTGATCAGCAGGTGTTCCAACCTTTTAGGTTAGTAACGTCTCAATGGCTTCATCACTTGTATAGTCTACCTAAGATAAATAAACGCGACATGACTGTTATTTAGTATCCAGCAATATAAATAGAGGGAATTCGAATAATCCTAACCGATGCTTACTTTTCTGCAACCAAAAACAGGTAAACTTGCTCTGTTTGCAACAGATAAAAAATGCAACTCTCTAACCCTTATCTTTTATTATATCGTCAACTAAAAAATAAGTAACGCGAATTGTTTAGACGAAACGATAATCCATGTGGATACGATACTCATCACTTTAACACTTGGTAAACGATTTGTTACACTTGTCTAATCCGCACATCATTATCTTATTTTGAACACTATCGAAAGATAGGTTTTACAAAAAATGTGGATCTTGCAAAGAGTGTTACGCTTGAAATGGATTTAGAGTCCATCTATCCAACTAATCATCTTGTGATTAGAAAAAAAATATCTTGGAGAGAACACCATGGGACATGAAAACTAGTCCATAGAAAAAAAATTATAATGTATTATTTAAGGGGGCCCTTTTCATAAACTTGGCCTAAGACTCTTAAAATGTTTGGAACAGGGTTTCTTGCCTAGAAAACCACATTTGGCTTTTCCTTATTGAACTCTATATTTTGGTTGGCTTTCACCTCACCAAGCTTGCCCACTGAATCGTGCTTTTCTCTTTATGTCTTAATCATGCTCTTGCATAGCTTCTGATGTGTGTGCTTTCATTCCTTTACTCCATATTGGTGTAGTCGTTCTCTTTAACCTATAGAAATGTATAGCTTTCTCGCACAATTTACTAATATAGACGATATTCATATCAAATTGGGGGGTGGGGGGCTTATGATGAACTGCTTGCAAAAACAAGTTGATAAGTGCTATGGAAAATGATAATTCATATCAGCAGTTGAGGGCGACGATGTGTAAGTTTGAACCTTTCACACATTTACGTTGATTGGTGGTCGTTGTTTTTTGTAGATCAAGCTCTGAGTTGATATTTGGGTCTGTAATGCATTTGTTGTAGTGCTCAGATCTAGATCTTGTTTATACTGGGTTGTTTCGTTGGTTCTGATAAGTTTATTTGAAATTCAGCTTCGATCTTGGATACTCTTAATTTCTATTCGGATCTGATTCTCTAAACACAATTGTCGACGCTGTCGCGGTGGTCGGTTTCTATTGGCTTACAAACTATCTTTGCTTACCTATGTGTGGTGGTGGTCCTGGTTTTTCAAAGAGGGTTGAATTTATTGATTGGGTTATGGTTCCAAGTTCTATCTAATTAGGCGTTATTGGGTAGTGAATCCTACAACTATGGACTAGGCTTCAGACTGTAATGCTCAAAAGGGATATGACTTTGCGATCTGGGCTAATTCAGCTCGATTTGTGGTTGTTAACTTGTTTTGGTTGTGTTTTCATTCAGTAAGTGGTGAGTTTGTGGATCTAATTCCGTGTGGACAAACAGTTTCATTTCCCAGTTTTGATACGGAGGAACTCTCGTGCCATTGATACAGAGAGGAACATGCATACACCATTTTCTTTTGTAATTTGGTTTTGCACCCCGTGTTGGGTTCGCCGGATTGAACTCGTGGTAGCTTAGTCTATTTGCTTAAGATTTAATTTCTTTAGTTATTTTGTTGCATTTTGTCATTTACCTGTTAGGGTTGGTTCTAAAAAGTATAGCATGACATTTGTATTATTGCATATGAATTTGACCAAAATAAAATATAAATTATTTTTTGATCAAGAGATCACACATGTTGATAAATAAATATTTATATTGAAAAACTAAAAATGAATATTATTCTGAGTTTTTTAAGATTGAAATTAATTTTACATAAAAATAAAACAATATAAATAATGAATAATTAAATTTTATTCAAAAGATATAATGCAATTTTAAATTATTATGGTCAAATGTTTACTGAAAAGGTTTGAATAATGTGTTTAAATGCATCTTAATGTACACGGTCAACAAATTAATTATTTGTTCAATAGTATTAATATACTATTGAACATATTAATTACTCTTTTAGTCTTGTTCAAAAAAAAAAATTACTCTTTTAGTAAATAATGTAATAATATGTTTTTTAAGTCTATGTAAAGCAAACAAGTGGTTAGTGCTTCTTCACACCAGCGAAAAAGAAAAATTATAAGGTGATATCCTTCAAAAATGACTTTTTGTGCCCATCAATCTTTTCTATTCGGAGTTTTATGCATTTCTTTGGTGTTGGTTTCAGGTAAGAGGAATTGTTAGTTTTTATCTTTTGAGTTACATTTTCAATAAACAATTATTACATAATTCAAAATTTTAACATTCAGTTGGTTTTAGGATTTGATACTAGTTTGAAATTGGAGGGTCAAACAATAGAGCCAACTAAGAAACCAAGCTGCTTAATTGGTAATCCAGGACCTCCACGACATTGTTGCATAGAGAAATGTACTCCAAACTGCGCAGCAGACTGCATTGCAAATGGGTATCTTGGAGGTGGACATTGTGATACATTTGCCGGTGCAATTTTCTGTTGTTGTTTTAAAACATGATTTCCAATGTACCGTTTGACTCTTATATATAGGATGAACTATTAAGTAAAAACAATAATTTTGATGTCCCATAAAAAATGCCCCGGACAGACCCCCCCTCCCGCCCATACTCAGAGTCACCCTTAATCCAATAACCTATAATGGAACATATTTTAAGCAAGAAAATGTTCATTTTAAACAAACCCCTTCTGAACGGTTTAGCAACTTTAATGTTGCTCAGGATTTCTTTTAGCCTTTTAAAAAAGAAAATTGCTCATAATATGGGTATCTTAAATAGAGTTGATAATTTTCACAATCAAGGGAATTAACGATGACGATCTATATATTTTGATATGTAAGAGTAATATCAAATGCTATAAAATGTTTCTATAAAAAAAAATATCCATTCGTTCATGATAAAATAATTTTATAGTCATTGCACTACTAAAAAAACAAAAATTAGTGAGGGAAAACGTGAAATCTCTCTCTAATTCCGTCACTAAATTTTGCGACCAAGGAATTTGTGAGGAATTTCATTTTTTCCGTCACTAATTTCCCTTGCTAATTTTGCTTTTTCTAGTAGTGTTGATTGACTCTTAAATACTCCTTGACAAACAAAATATGAGTCAAATAAATTTAAAAAGTCAAATGTATTTACTACAAAATGAATTAACTGTTTGAATCCTTTTGCTTAGTACTTTATTAGGAAGAGAGTAATGAGTTCTATTTTATCATTAGGATCGATAAAAAAAATAAGAAAAATAAATTAAATACAAACATGATATGATTTATTGGCTCTGCTAGGGTTTGGTCTTCTTCTCCCTTGAGCGCCTACCACCGGCGGAGGCACGTTGGTGCCAATGGATGCAGCTGCATCCCTTCAAATTTCAAAATCCACACTAATTTTTTCATATTTAATGCACTATAAACCCCCTAAAAAATAAGTGTTGCACCTGCTTAATTTCAAAATCCAATAATCAGTGTTGTGTTTTGCTTTCACACACACACACCAATAGCCTTTCAAATCAGTTTTTTCTTTCCTGTCTAATTTTGTTAGTTACTACCAGTATAGTATAGTATTATATTATACGAAAAAATCTTAGATGGACACAATCCCAAATCAAAATGATTTGGGCACACTCACAAAACATAGAAAAATTTGAATGAGAATAAGATGAAATGATATTAATTGATGTGACTGATTTATTTTTGTTTTAGTTTTTTCATCTTATGTGAGTGTGCATAAATCTTTTTGATTTAAAGTTGTGACTATATTAGACTTTCTCTATATTATACTTTGCTAAAGATATAATATTATATTATATTTATTAAATAGATGTAAGAATATTATCATCTACTCACTTTGGTCTTCTTTTTTTTTTTGAGGGAACTCACTTTGGTCTTTAAATATGTTTATAAATATACTGTAAAAGAATTCGTAAAGCATTAAATACCCTCACTAATATTAAAAAAAAAATTGAGAGTTGGAAAAGTGTTATAATTAATAGCTATAAATTAAAAAATTGTGACATTTTCTTGTACTAAAAAGTTGTTTACTTAGCGTTGGAGATTTGTATTTTTTTTGCACCGGCTTTCTCTTGAGAGGTTATAAGGTGCTTGCAATAATATTGGAATTTAAAAATAAAAAAAAATACTAAAAAAGTCTCAAAACAATTTCTTATAATGAGGATCAAAGGTTATAATTATTAATTAAAGTTAAAAAGTTTCCACTCATTGCTCAGGGCATAGACTTGTCCCTATGTAAAGGAAAATCGTAGAATATGTATATACTTTTTTCAATATAATATAATTTTTAGACACACGTATATAAGGTTCAAAAGTTTGAACCCCATCATACATCCTTCACCTATGTGCTTGCTTACGATTTTGATACTTTTGAAGGAGTAAAACCGCGCTGAAATTCATGTTTCAAAAAGGTTGGGTTCCTCTTCCTTCATACTTTCGAAATCTCTTACATGTTACGTTAACGTTTTGTTTACGGTTTTGCCGCCATGGCAACCTGGACTTCTATGGTGGACTTTGACACAAATCAGCTAGCTAGGTCACAACATATCCCCACAAAATTTATCACTAACCTAGAAAAGCCTCTCTCTTTTGCGCAAGCTGTTACCAACTCTGCCACAATTGTGGTATTGTAATGATACTAGAATCTCAAAGGAAAATTAGAATGGTTTTGATATTCTTTTGGATAAATCAACCTCTGTTGCAACAGAGAAGAAACATTACAATTGAATTGAAAAGAAGATAAGAAATGACATAGAAGAAGCATCTCAGAAAGAAGAGAATTGATCCCACATATTTCACACCCCATTTCTATTTCCCTTCTCATTCTTATAACCCCTTACACAATGTGTGACGTGGTAGTTATTTATCTAGGTTCATTACAGGTATCTTCTGAATCGCTCCAATCACCAACAATCAAGGGGTATACATTTTGTATTTGTATCACGCAAGAAGATTATGAGACGGGTTTGGATAATTGTAAGAAGAATCTTCATGGAAGTCATGTGCTCAGCAAAGGCGATAAACCATACATGACAACGGACCTTAAGGGAATTCTATCTGACAAGTCGACAACTTTTTCTCCTTGGTGCAGAGTTACTTTGAATTTAAATTTGCAACATATGAGGATCTTTGTACTATTTGGACAATGGGAATGGTGAACCTCAAATCGGAAGTTCTTTGGTTATCGAAGTGGAAGAAGGATTTTGACCCTTACACTCAACGTCAGACTCATGCGCAAGTTTGGATCCAATCATACTTTTGTATACCATTGAATCTACCTTATGACTATTAACATCTAGACCCAGACTGTGGGTCGGATGCATAAGAGTTGTCATTGGTTTGCAATCCACCAAGTTGAACTTTTTGAGCAATTATTTTGTACACTTGGATTGATGAACATAAACATCTTCCTTGTATTGATTAATTTGAATTCCCATATAAATAATTTTAGTTATCCCATCATTCTCATTTCAAATTCAGCGTGCATCATCTTGAAAAACTCTTGACAAGTTATGGCATTAGAAGAATCAAATATGATATCATCAACATATATTGAACAATTAAAATTTCATCTTTTAATGATTCCCTAAATAGTGTGGTGTCGACATGACCTCGTGAAAAATCATTTTGCCAAAAGAAAGTTATGGAGTCTTTCATACCAAGTTCTAGGGACTTGTTTTAGACCATACCGTGACTTTTTGAGCTCAAAACATATTCAAGTTGTTTTAAATATGCAAACCCAAGAGGTTGTTTCACATACAATTCTTCAGAGATAACACGATTAAGAAAGCCACTTTTAACATCGATTCGACGATGTATGATGATATCAAGATTAACAACATGTGATAATAACTGTCTAATTGCTTTTAGTCTAGCTACAGGTGTGTGGGTTTCAGCGAAGTTATTACCTTCTTGAAGACTAGAGTCTTGTGCTACTAGTCTAGCTTTGTTTTTTAGCACTTCACCTTGTTCATTCAGTATGTTTTTGAACACTCATTTTGTACCAATGACATGCTTGCTTATTGTCCTGGGAACCAAATCCCCAACATCATTTATTTGGAATTGATTATGTTCTTCATGCAATGCTATGATACAAACATCATCACTTAGAGCTTCATCCACTTTGACTGGTGTATAATCATTGACAAAAGTCCCACTAGAGAAGTTTCATTCCTAAATGTTGATCTTGGTCTTTCTATAATCATATTGTTGCCAATAATGAGATATTTGATAAGTGCTCAAAAGTAATATATTTCATGTGTTAATTTAGGCACTTTAGTGATTTGTTTTGCAAGTTACTTAAGGAAAAGCTACAATTTGATGCAATTATGTCATTTATGCTTTAGGTGTCTTATTCTACCCAATTGTGTAAGAAAATACAAGCAAGACCGAGAAATCATCAAAGTTGCAAAGGTCAACTCGCTTTAAGCAAGAAAACAGCAGAAAGCTTGGCTCTCAACATGCTTCCAACATGCCAGAAGCGGGATCCTAGAAGAAGACAAACTCACTTAAGCGAAAAAAACTCCGAAGAGCCACAAGGTTGTACGTTTTCAGCTTGCTTGAAGCAAGAGACCAGCTAAGAGCAACTCTCTTAAGCAAGCCAACTCGCTTAAAGCGAGAAACACTAGAAGGTCTCAGATCAGCACGCTTTCAACACGCTTGCAGCGAGCCAAAAGCGAAAAAACTCCAGACAGTCCCAGGATTACAAAGTCAAACTCGCTTTGAGCGAGTTCATCTCGCTTAAGCGAGTTGAACATGATAAGGTGCCACATGGCAGGCAACCATTGGAGCAGCGTGGATTTCAGGCAACTCACTTAAGCGAGTTCATCAGGCTTAAGCGAGTTTGCTCATATGCATCCACCTATAAATAGCTTTTTCTCTCACTTCAAAAGGACCTTTTTCACTGTTTTATACATTTTTCTGGTTTTTAGAGATAGGGTAGGACATTTCTAGAGAAAGAGAAACACAAAGCAAGGGTGTTAGCAGTAGATTCTTCCCAAGATTTATAGAGAAATCATGAATCTTGTCATTGAATCTTCATCTTTCTTCCTTCTTTTGCAAGACTACTATGATAATATGTTGCTACATCTACCCTTGTGGGTTTTGAGGTACTCAAACAAGTTATTATGTAATCTATTGATCGTTTAATATATGGTTCTAGCTCTTTTATTTAATAGTGTTATTATTCTTGTGTTTAATGTTTTATTCAAGATTTGAAATGTTATTGAAAGATACTTTTGAATCTAGGGTTAGAATAATAATCTATCAAAGTTTTTATTTTAGATATAGGGTTTAAGTTTTGGTAATCACTTTTTAATCAAGAACTTAATGTTATTGGATCGTTTAATAGATTGAGAATCATCGATTAAACGATACGATTGATATCATAATGTTGTTTAGACATAAATAAAAGTGTTGAGTGATTGTGATAATATTGATTAAAACGCTATAATTCGTTATTTTGTCACGAGAATACAGTTGTTACGCTTGGTTGACGAACTCTAACCCAAGCGAAATTACCTTATCTCGTCTCTATTTATTTTAACATACATTAGTTAGAATAGTTTTAAACAAACAAACTCTTAAACCAAACACTTAAGATGATAGTTGATGTTGAATGGCTTATGGTATACGCTAGTCCATGTGGAGACAATACTGATATACTCACGTGTAGATAGAAATTCGATGTGCAAAATCTTACATTAAAATGGTGCCGCTGCCGGGGACTGGCGCGATAATATCATAAGTAACGTAACAATTTTATCATTTTAAGCAATTTTGCACAAAATTCTTTTTGTACATATATAACATTTATTATCCTTTGTGTTGCTAACCACTTGGTATAGTCTATTGAAAGGAACAAGAATTTTGCACAGAAGAATGAGGTGCATTCAGTGACACTTCAATACCTTCATCTAAACAATCTTATCATTTTAAGCAATTTTGCACAAAAGAATGAGGTGGATTCCGTGACACTTCAATACCTTCATCTAAACCAAACTAACAATAATTTAATCTTTTGAAAGGAACAATAGAACTTCCGGGTGAATGCTTGGGAACTGTCGTTTAGCAAGTTTGAATTATCTCATTTCAGAGGTAAGACAATTGTTGTAGTTGGAATGTGCATTCCCTACCTAATCACGATCTTCTGGCGGAATCAAATTGTTGAGAATATCTTCAGTTGATCTCAAAAGCGTTACACGCATATCGATCTACTTGAACATGTTGTGCTCTCAAAACATGCTCCTCACGTTATCGTCGAGCGTTGGACGTTTATACCGAACGTATTCCACCCTCCTTGTGTCTCCGGGGTTGACTCCTTGGTTGAATTCATTCAGTTGATCCTTGATACCTCTTAACGTGACACAAAGGTACCGAACCTTCAACCTCTGATGTTCTCCATCGTTGAATTGTGCCTGAACGTCGAACCTATCGGCCATTGTTTCAAATCTACACAATAAGAAATTAAAAACAATCAATGGAAAACTCATTCAAACATTTCATCAAACACTTTGAGTGCAAATTATACATAAACCCTAAAAATCATAGCTATAACATAAACATCATGCAAACATTTTAACAAAATTAATCAACTTACATCTACTCTAAAAATGAATTATAACATGTAAATCTACTCAAAAACTAAAATAAAATAAATCTACTCAAAATCTACTTAAAAACTCAAAAACTAAAAAAGAAAATCATTTATAACAACTAAAATGTAAGTTAATAGCACTATGATTACTTGTGATTTTGTTAAATAAATTTGGTTGAAATTTTTAGAGAGTTTTTGAGAGAGATATGAAAAAAATTTAGAGATTGAGAGTAATAATGAATGAGAGAGCTTCTTCCAGATGTGTATCAAGAGTGAATCGGTAGTTAACTGCTGATGGAATCATCGACATCTAACAGTCGTTGGTTCTTTAATTCATCGGCAGCCAGCTGCCGTCGGGGCTTTTCCGTCATTTACAGTTGTTTTTCAGTCACTGATGATGTGTCAACAGCATCTTTCGACATATATATATATATATATATATAGGTTGCAAATATCTAACAGCCCCCGGACGTTGAAGAGGCAAACTATAGTACCATTCATTATTCCCCTACACTGCCAGCTGTGTATAGTTTGTTGGCGATGAAGGGCAATAATATACGTTGAAAGAAATAGACCAGAGATAGGAGATTAGGGAGACAACTAATGAAGAAAGATGGAATCAATGGCGGATCTTCTTCGAGACCCAAGGGAGCCACTGCACCCCCACCCCCACTTAAAAAAAAAATGCATAGGAAATTACTAAAATACCCTAAAAAAATTAGGGGTCTCACTTTCACTCTGGCACCCCCTCACTCTGTCCTCTCCCTCGTTCACTCACGTAGCTGCATACCAACAAGTTCACTTGGCCACTCTTTCCTTTCAACCTCTCTCCCATCTGACGACGA
>Ga0315914_1006247_pt1 | contig 16955 bp, 10 predicted proteins | sample MpolenodulesMG_FD_203920 | JGI IMG/M metagenome (GOLD analysis project Ga0315914, IMG submission 203920) | Medicago polymorpha root nodule microbial communities from Los Angeles, California, United States - elongated nodules | ecosystem: Host-associated > Plants > Roots > Nodule | place: USA...
CACTACTTCTTGATTAAAAAAATAAAATAAAATTTATTCTTATCTATTTGTTACATGTGTTGTTTGTAATGAAAATTGAGGGTATTTTTGGAAAGAAAAGTCCAACCCAAAAGTGTTGAAAGGGATAGTTTTCTTTATATATATATATATATATATATATATATATATGTCAGTAAAAAATATTATAGAAGGCTATGTAAATGTGTTTATATTTTTTAATTAGTTAAGTCTATAAGATATTTTTTTTAGATGTCTATACGATTCTTTCCTTATTCTAAATTTATCATGTTGTTTATATTCTCTCCATCCCAAAACAATTTTTTTCTTAGATTGTGTGTTGAATGACCTTTTGAGTGTTAGACGTTCGACAACAGCCTTTTCCTTAGACGGCACGGGATGAAACCTACAAAAACATTTCAACTTTCAAGTCAGTAAGTATCGTGGATCTATTTGTTGATCTATATGGCCAATAAGATTATAAGTTAGAGGGGGTGAATAGCATTTTGAAAAAGTTTGATAAAAAGTGATTTCAACTAAATCGACTGTTGGAATCGTGCGCGAACAATCACAACAATAAGCAAAAAGATAAACCTATGTGCAATAAGATTCAATATAGAATTGAGTGATTCACAATACAAATCTTATTTCAATCAAACTTTAATGTGTCTTGAACAATTTGCAAAATTTAGACAATTTCAATACCGAACCTACATGAACAATAATACCAAGCTATCAATCAAAAACACAATGCATATGGAATTGTTGAATTGAATAGAACTTGAACTCAATTGATCTAGAAAAATTATTAAAACCTAATTCAATGAATTAGATTAACTTTTGAAGCAAAACAACTTAGATCATCACAAGAAACTATCCTAACAATTATTCAATTAATCGTATATAATAATGAAAAGTAAAGAGGATAGTGAAGAGAGATAACATCGATATTTTTATAGTAGTTCGTTCTTTCTCGTCCTCGCTAGAGCTACATATACTCTTCTTGATGAAGTACGCCTTCACCAAGGTCATCCACTAAGTAACAATGTTGAATACAAATGTGTTTACAAAAGTTCCTTGAAATTAAACATAATTCTTCAACCCCTTGCAAACACTCCCCCAAACTTCAAATAACCTTTGAATTTGGTGCTCCTTGAATCTTCGAATCGTTGATTACCCGTGCACCCCTTCGAACTCTTCACTCAAGTCTTCGATGCTACGTCCGGTAACGAATCCCCTTCGACTTCAAGAACGGTTAGAAATACCTACCCCCCCCCTCAAGACCTTTGGAGGTGGAATCAGATTATTTACTTCACTTTGGAACCTTGGTTAAGCCCAACCAATCTCCTTGAAAGAACCAACTTACAATCCCTACTATCACCCTAGCAAGTCAATGTGACTCAATGTTCAAAGTGATCCTAAGAAAAAGTGTTTAATCTTGAAGAATTTATGGACAAAGAGTTTTTGAGACCTAGAGATAATAGATGCAAATGATTCAATAATTTTGGAGTTATGAGGAGGAGAGTTTATATAGTAAAGGAGGGGAAGTGCAAAATTTCGAACCAAAACAACTGCATGAATCGATTCACTAAATGATTGAATCGATTCAGACCATTAAATGACAAAACTGAGAAAGGAAGAATGCTATGAAGATTGATGTGTATCAAATGATTATTGAGTCGATTTAAACTGCCCAGGATGAAGGTTGATACGATTCAAAATAGTATGAATCGATTCAGGATAAGTTAAAACATATTGTTATACGACTCATGTATTTCTTGAGATGATTCAAAGCGAATCGATTCACAAATGTCATGAATCGATTAACACTAAGTTAGAAGCTTTTGTGATACGATTTAGACATGTATGAATCGATTCATGCAAAAGAAACCTAGATTTTGACAGATGATATGTGATGAAATGGAATTTTTTTTGAGACACACGTAAGCTTGGGTGCTTTAACACATTCTAAGATACAACTATCAACTAATCAAACATGCTAGACTAAAAGACACAAAACTGATAAACACTAAACCCAACATCATAAAAATAACTAGCTAGAGGCTTCACTTTTGAGTAGTTTAAGGTAAAATGTGTGTCCTTAAACCAAGATTGTAGGTTTAGGGTTTTGGTCGATAAAGCTTTACCTTGCCAATTGTACTCGAGGACTGTTAATGTAAATAGATCATAAAAATACATTATTGGATATGGGCTTGACAATTGAGACGGTTCCAAGGGGTCTATTTTCCATTGAGGTTAAGGGACATATCTATGTCATGGGCCTTCTGGTCCTATGATAACAGCAGCCCAAACATAACCCTAGATCGTGCCTTGACCCAAATCAAAATTGTTCTGCACTGAACCTCAATCCAACAACGGTCCAACAACGACCTATTAAACAAGATACAACAAAATCATTACACCGCCTCCAAAGGTACGTACACAAGGTAACCCATGAACCTCACCCCACAAAAACACGTCCTTAAAGACGATTGATGACATGTCAACTTATGTTATTCTTAGTATGTTTTTGGGTATTTTTCAGTAGGTTTTATATCCAAAATAGAGGATTATTAGAGAAATTACTTATGATTTTGGGACATTTGTAATGTTTTCTATATTTGAGTCATGTAATTCTACTTTTCCTTAAGCATAACAAATCTAGGGTGTTTTGATGTAATGCACAAAGAAATCATACAAATCGGCAAAACAAGACCTTTGTAGACTTGTGAAGACTTTGGGAAGATAATGAATGAAGATTCAAAATGCCTCGAAAGATATTAAAAAGGGAGGAAATCTGTTCCCAAGTTCCAAGACATCTTATATTGAAGAAAACACCCAAAAAGACAAACAAACAAGCGTTTACGTGCGGGAAAATACAATGGGGCACCTCAAGCATGTATCATGCGCCCCAAGTGTGCAAAAAAATACACTTGGGCGCCACAAGTGTGAGGCAGGAGCCCTAAGTGTGGCAAAACTACAGTTGGGCGCCCAACCATGCGCCCCAAGTGTGGGATGAGCGGACCCAAGCTACTATTTGCTACCATTAAGTGGCAAAAACTTGATTTTTAATCCCAATCTTCAGGTGGAAACTCTTCCTAAAAATGTCACTCCTCTCATTCATAATTTCTCATTTGGAACAAAGCAGTTCAAGACGATGGCAAGCACTAGGATTCATAATTTCTCATTCATAAGTTCATGGAAACAGAGGATATGATCTCTGTAACAGCCCGTTTTTGCTAGATTTATTTCATTATTTATTTATATGTGATTATATGTGCTCATATGTGGTTAATTGCCTGTGTGTGTATTTTGGGTTAGGATTAGTGGATTTCGGTGTTGGAATGGTATTATAGTCATTTTAGACTCAGGGGTATTTTGGTCATTTCATAAACAAGGGTAAATTAGTAACTTTGTGGTGAGAATTATTTTTAGTGTTTAAGTGAGAACCATTATTTTACTAAGTTACTAGTGTGGTAATTAGTTGGGAGCCGGTAAGTATTCGATAACTTTAACCGTAGACGAATAAATACTTTGCGGGTTAGTTAACAAGTGTGTTGAGCCCATTAGACTTTTAAGGGTTAAGTTAACTCACGCAGTGTTTTACACATGCGTATCTTAAATGACGCAACGTTAGTTAACTAACGCATAGTTTTACACTTGCGTTAGTTAACTAACGCAGGGGTATTATGGTCAATTTGGTTGGGTGCAAGCGAAAAGTGCAGGGGGAAGAGCATAATTCCAACTCTAAATTGTCTTAATGGTCTCAAAGTTCTCATTAACTAATCCACAAAATTTCTACTCACTTACGGATAAAAATAATGAATAGTTACCGGCTCTTAATTAATTACTCTAACCGAGTAGTAACTTGGAAAGACTTAAGAACTATACAATAGAAAATTCACGTAGCAGAATATAGTTATTAACAATGACAAGTTGCTTATTTTACACAAGACGAAGTTATCTATTTTACACAACAAGTAAATCACAAAATCATCTGACATGAATAACACAAAGAACCATCGACCACAAGAAAGTAAACCACAAGGAAATCAAACAAACACACATCAGTCAAGGCACGCGTCATGCAACATCGTCCCACCCCAAAAACATTTGTCCGAGGATTATTGCTCTGATACCATATTGTAATGCTCCGGATTTTAATCCAAGACATTACTTAAACATTATTTATTCATTAGAAAATATGAGTGTATATTTGCTTTTAAAAATAAACTAATAAAAGAAAATTAGTAGAAAAGATATCTAGAATGAAACTATTAACAAAAATATATTAAAATTTATTCTTTAAATCATTACCTAATAAAGAGAATCCAAATCTTTATTTTCTAAAGAGTTAACTAACGAAAATCTTTTAAATTACAATATATGAAAAACCCAAATTTATTCCCCGCACGCGTACAATCTATATATCATTCTTGCTTCAAATCTTCGAACTCATCAATACCTAAAATGTTGGTTGTAAGGGGTTAGTATTCCTAAACCACAAAAATACAATCATATAGACATAAAGGCACAAGATAAGAAGAACAGTAAAACACTCACCAAATAAAAGTCAAAAGCTCAATACAAATAACAGAAATCAAAATACGAACTTTATGAAAAGGATGCATGAGATGCAACTAAACCATGATCCGGATATCGCCCCAATTGGCATAATATTATAATCACCCCATTTGGCACCTAAAGACAAAACGCCCTATTTGGCAGAATAATAAATCGTCCCAATTGGCACACTGATAAATCGCCTCAATTGGCTCAGTGATAATCGCCCGAATTGGCACAACAATAATCTCCCCATTTGCCACCTATGGCACAACTATATACCATGCTATGCATGATGTATAATCTTTTAAAATAATTATCACTTTCACAACTTCAATCAAAATTCAATCTTTTTTCAAAACCATCGTCAAATCATCTTTTCTTTAACACGGGGAACTCAAACACAATGCAATGCTATGCCACAAAAGATGATATTATTCCACCACACATGAAATGCAATAAAAATTAATATATGTTTCATTCTTTTATTTATATTCAAGTTTTCTCTTCTTATTAGGATAAGGGTTCTACGTTCAACTTAGCTTCATGAGTCTATGACTATGTAATTGTACGGAATACCGCCCTTACCTTTGGACGTTTTTCTCTTCCAAATAGCAAGGTTAATCTCGCGAGTTGCTCGAACGAATGACGGTTCAAAAACTTCAAAAGGACAAATTCTAAGATTAGGAACAAAACAAAATACAGGAATAGACAAGGGACCAAAGAATGATGGAAAAGGTTATCACCTTTAGGTGGTTCACAAAACGAGGGTGAATGGAGAGGTTGGTTTAAATCTCACGAAGAACAAAAATCAATCTTCACAGGATATAACTTACGACTAGGAACTAGGCATGACAATGGGGCGGGATGGGGATGGGTTTTAGCTTCCCCATCCCCATCCCTGATTCTCATATACTTACCCGTTACCCTACCCATACCCAACGGGGATAAGAAATTGAATCCCATCCCCGTCCCCGACGGGTTCGGGCATCCCATCCCCATCCCCATACCCGTAGTGATTCATTTTTTAATAAAAAAAAGATATTTTTTCCAACCCCAATGGCAATATTGTAAAGAATTATGTTCCCTTTGTGAGCTGCGTTGACTGCTTGAGAGAGAACCCAGAAATGTGTCGTCTGAAAATGACATCATCTGTTTGGACTGGAGTGAAATGATCTAGGGTTGTGTTTGTATTTATATAGAAACTTTTCATTTTTTCAAGGTTATTCACTCTTTGTTCCTTATGCTGAAAGGAAAAGAAACCTTTTAGTTTCTCAAAACGGACTAGACTATTAAATGTCCAAAAAATTACAACCGAGGAAATATTTAATACAAAGGACGATATTGACCATATATGCGCCTAGGCGAGTCAACCACAACGCGACCCAAATAAGTTCCAACCCAATGACAAATTGGATAAACTTATGTTCAGAGGCAAGATTTGGTAAGTAGAGTTAGTAAAGTGCGAGGAGTTCTCGTTATCTTCACTTTGCTTTCTTCAAAAGAAGCGTCAGCCTTTAACCTCTATAACTTTCCTTCTTCGATCGCATCCCTCTTCTAAGATGGTAATGATAAATGTGGAAATGCATTAAGACATAGGGTAAGAGGTAATGAATTTTTAGTCCTGAAGGAGAAAAAAGAAGAAGGTACAAAGTTTGGATGAACTGAATAAGGAAAGAAGAAAAAGGTTCATGCCTTTTTATAATCCTTAGATTGTTAACAAATGTCAACATCTTAGGTTGACGGTTGATAAAAGCAGAAAAGAGTAAGTATGCAACGTGGTCCACTAAGTGGAATTTGATGACATCATAAAAGGTTTTTTTCCAACTACCTTTAAATGTTGATGATAGTGATGTTATCTGTTTCGACAGAAAGATATGTTCGACGAAGTTCAAAAACGTCTTTTTCTACTTCTATCTGAAGATACAAACGAAAAAGACAATTTTGGGGGGCAATTTGTTAGCCTGTATTTCCAACAGGCTACAATAAATGCACTCAACTAAGTTTGACTTAGGTTTTGAAGAAATCTAAATGAGTTCGACTCACAAGCTAGATCAAGTTTATGGACTTAGAAAGATTTCGCCATTCGATGGAGAAGCTTCAACAAGCAAGCAAGATATCGAAGAGAAGTTGGTGCCAGATCGACAAGTCAAACAGCAGTTATTGTCGGATAGATGTCATTTGAAATTCAAAAGATATCTAGGGTAGTTATTAGCGGTTACGTTCGACGGTTTCTGTATAGGCGGTTGTGTAGTATAAATAAGAGTTTTTTATAGGAAAAACGGGTCAAATTTCACGTACACACAAAACTTACACACTCAAACTATCCACGGTGTCGCGTCATTTTTCAGAGATCAAAGCTATTCGGATAGCATTTACTCACTAATTTTATTCACGACTGAACTTTTAATTCTTCTAAAGAAAAGGGAAAAAGTTCTAAATTACCACCTTTTAAGAGATTTAGGGTTCGGGGGTTAGTTATATTTAGGGAAGGTGTTAGCACCCTAAATATCCATAGTATTCTATGGGAACCTCTTGATTTTATTCATTTTTCGTGCTATAACTTATTTGCTTAAAAGAAGGAATTAAATGGTGATTAAAAGAAAAACAACATTTTTATTTACATTTTTTATGATTAGGAAGGACGGGTGTCCTTTTCCTACGTACCTGTAAGGGATCAAAACCTCGTAGTTCGGGGTAAAAATTACCGTTTGATTTCTTTTGTGTTTTTTTATTAATTTTGAAAAAGGTTTTAAAATAAAAATCCAAGTGGCAAATAAGAATTTGTTTGTATTTTTTATATTAAAAGAAAATGACTCAAAGTATAATTAAGTTGATTGAAATTTGATTAAGAAAATAAAATAAAAAAGGGAATCACTTGATTGAAAACCAAGGTTTATTATGAAATTTTTTTTTGTGAATTTTGAATTATTTGCATGTTTTTGTTTTTAAATAGTAAATAAAAACTAAAAAATAAACTAACGTAGCAATAAAATAAAAAGCGTGAGAATTTTGTCGTGACGTTGGATCACCACAAAATCCTTTTGAATCTAACCTAATTTTTTTCATTTTTTTTTATACATAAAAGCATACTAAAAAAATAAAATAAAAAGACACATGCGGTGGTTCTTCTCATTTATATTTTACATTGACCTAAAGTACATTCTAATTGTTATGAATGAATAAATGAAAAAAATGCAGAACTTAAACTAATAAAGGAATAAAATGCGAAAAGAAAAACTAAAATGCAAAAAGAAATTAAAATGCATGAAAGAAAATAAAATGAAATAAATTGATGGGGGGTGCAGGTAATAAAAAAGGGGTGTAGGAATAAAAAAAATGACAAAGATTGGGCCTAGAGAAATGCAAATTGTGTGCGGGTTTAAGGGATTTGATCTGGGTCGATGCACGCCTATCACAAGGCTAGGGAGGCGAGGGTGCACGTTATGGCGTGCACCCACGCGCACTGGATCAACACAACCTATAAAAGGGCTTCTTTCCTTTTTTTTCTTTCATTTATCTTTTCTCTTCTCTCTCTTTTTTCCTTCTAACCGCTCCCTCTCTCTTCTCTCTCCTGTTCTTCAATTTCTTTGAAGTTTCCGGCCAACATGAGTTTTCCAGTGCGGTGGCCGCCGGCCAAGGGTGGCGGTGCCATTGTGCCGGAACCCTAGGTTCACCATTTAAAAAAAAAACATTTTTTCCAGTCTCTTTTCCCTTCCTTGTTTCAAATTCGACCTCAAAAAAAAAAACAAACGGTTAAGCCTAGATCTAGAGAAAGAGTAAAAGAATATTACCTTTATTTTATTTTTTTATGGATCCGTGCTTGTTTGGTTTGATGAGTGGCTGATTGGTGTCTCAGATCTGTTTGATGGAAATTGTGTGTCTGGCGATTTTGTTTGGATTACTGCGTTTGTGGTTGTTTCTGTGGGATTGGATTCGTGTGTTAGTTTTTATTGATGGTGTATGTATGATTCTGGTGATTGTTTGTGTGAGGATTCACTGTTTTGTGATGGTTGGGTTTTGCAGGTTTGGTTGTGCTGGTTTATTTGTTCGAAAATTGAATTAAAAAAAATATATTAAAGGGCTTGGCACGTGAGAAGTGGTTCAGATTTTAGGGTTAACCATTTCCCCAAATCTTAACATCGGTAAAAAACATTATCTCACCAAATCGAAATCTTCTTCCAGAATCTCCTTTTATAATCGTTTCTATTTTCGAATCTCCTTCCCAAATCAATTTCCAGGTTCTTGTGTTTCATCGTTTGTTGTGAAAATGAAATGGGTTGAAGATGGAAAGGCGACGGCGAATACGGGTTCAGAGAAGAAGAAAGATGTGACGGCGAATAAGAGTACAAAGAAGAAGAAAGATGTGACGATGGAATCAACAACAACTCAAGGAAACGTGGTCAATGGAAAGATACCCGACAAGGATGTATCAAAGTAAGCACCTTTTTGTTTGTTTTCATATGTTTGTTAACTATAAAGCACATGTTACATTATTTGTGAATAAAAAAGGGTTGGTTGAAGTATTGAATACTGTATTTAATTATGCAAGCTTGAAAAAATGGAAAATGTTAATTTCATATGGCTTTTTTGGAATAGAATCGTATGAATGTAAAACCTAAATACATTATGAATATACGGTTTGCATACAATATAAATATAGTTTGGAAATACAGTAGTAATACAGTTTCAATTAAATATTAAATTGTCTTTATTCAATCTTTGTAGGGTTGTTGAGGACCACTCATTGAAGATAAGGTTTCACCACAAAGGGTACTTCATTTCTGACCCTGTGATAGCTTATAAGAAGGGTGAAGTACATGAATTTGAAGGTGAGTGAGACTTAGATGAGATAAACCTCATAGATTTGGACAATTAGGTCAGAGAGATTGGTGTGGAAGGTGACTGATGGTCTTAGGCCGTTGAAAACTGATAAGGATGTGATTAGATTCATAAATGAGCATAAGAATGAAGTAGCTGCTGAGTTTTATGTTGAATCTGATAGGGATGTGGAAGGAATTGATAGCAAGTATGTCAGTGATGAGCAAGAAGTTGTTGTGAAAGAGAAAGAACCATCTGAAGTTGAAGAGGAAAAACAATCTGATCATGAGTACTTTGGTAATAAGGATGATGAAGATATTGACTATGATTCAGAAGATGAAGTTGGAAGTGTTGATGGGGTCTCAATTGATGACAGGGATTTTGATGAAGATTGGGAGTGGACTTTTGTGCTACCTAACCAAACATTGAACCCAACTCAGGTCGTTCAGTCAGTCAACCCTGGTAAGACTCTTGTTGGTGTTGAAGCATCAAGGAACCCTGAGGTGACAACTGTGTTAGACTTTGAAGATGATAATGGATATTCAGATGTTCTAGAAAGTCCCGAATCATCTGAGGAAGATAGTGTTGCCAAGAAAAAATTGCCTAGGTTTAAGTTTCCTGGTAATGATGAGAAAGTGATATTTGAAAAGGGGCAGATATTTGCAACTACTTTGTTAATGAAAAGTGTTGTCAAAAAATATGCTTTAAAGAACAGTAAGAATGTTTACCTGAAGAAAAATGAGAAGAACATAATTGTGGTGAAGTGTACCAAAGAACGTCCATATCACATGAAATTCAGTAAGGTTCCTCCTCAGACTTATTTTGTGCTTTCTAGTTCTAATTCAGCTCATAAATGATATAATAGTGGTAGAATAAGATTGTTAACCACAAAGGTGTTGGCTAAGAAACTAGTATCAATCTTGAAGCACACACCTACTATGACCATTAAGGGTCTGCAAGAAGAGTGTAAGAATAGATGGTATGTGATACTTAGTAGATTTCAGGTGTATAGGGCAAAAATGAGGGCTCTAGAAAGTATACATGGGGCTATTGAAGAACAATATGCTCATCTTGGAAACTATGCAGAATAGCTTAGAAGAAGTAATCATGGGAGTTCTGTCAAGATTAAAGTAAAGAGACAAATGGGGGGTTGGTATTTGAGAGAATGTATGTTTGTTTTTATGCCTGCAATAGGGCCTTTGTCACTAGTTGTAGACCATTGATAGGACTGGATGGTTGTTTGCTAAAAGGGAGGTATGGTGGACAGTTACTATCAGCTGTTGGGAAAGATGGTAACAATCAAATGATGCCCATATCATTTGCTATTGTGGAAGCTAAAACCAAAGAGTCATGGGACTGGTTCATTGATTTGCTGCTTTCAGATTTGAATGGCATTCAATTCAAAAGATGGTCTTTCATATCAGACCAGCAAAAGGTGATTTTGTAACTCTGGCTTACTTATTTGATTGCTTTATTTGATAGCTTTTAACTTATATTTCTGGGGTTTAAATATTTTTTTCCAAGGTTCTAGTGAATACAATAGCTTCTATTGGCGAGCATGTTGAGCACAGACTGTGTGTGAGAAATTTGTATGGAAATTAGAGGAAAAGACATGTTGGAGAGAACTTAAAAGAAGCTTTGTAGGTAGCAGCTAGGGCAAATACTATGCTTGAGTTTAACAAGGTTACGGATAAACTGAAAATTCTTAGTGAGGAAGCTTGAGAGGAAATGAGGCAATATACATCAGGTATGTGGAGTAGGGCAGGGTACAGTACTCACACATGTTGTGACTTGCAGTCAATAACATGTGTGAGGCATTTAACTCTTCAATAATTGAGTGTAGGGAGCAACCAGTTATTTCGCTTGTTAAGGGATTGAAGTTTTATATGACTAATAGGATAGTTAGATTAAGGGATTACATGCTAAGGTATTTTGGTGAAATTTGTCCAATGATCAAAAAGATATTGGACAAGGCTAAGAAGGATGTGAATCGTTGGTCACCAAATTGGTGTGGTGATTGGGAATATTCTAACTTTGTTGTTTCTGATGGAAGTGATACTTATGTGATTAATCTCAAAGAGATAACATGTGCATGTAGAAGATGGGATTTAAGTGGTATTCCTTGCCCTCATTCCATTGCAGCAATGTACTACAATAACCAAAACCCAGATGATTATGCGGCACACTGGTACATGTTAGTGATTATGAGATTTATGTTTTCTTATATATAGTGGTTAACCATCTTCAAATAGTTAAGGCTAATCTGGTTGTTTTTAAATGTCAGGAAGCAAACTTTCTTGGATACATATGCTAATCTTATTCTGCCTTCAAATGGACCAAAGCTATGGCAAGAAGTGGACACTCCACCAGTACTGCCACCCACACTCAGAAGGGCGCCTAGGAGGCCTAAGAAGCTTAGGAGGAAGGATAATGATGAGCCTAAGTCAAATAGCAGTAAGGGTAAGAAAAATCAGGAGGTTGTGAGGTGCATAAGATGTAAAGGCTTGGACATAACCAGAGGACTTGTAGGGGAAAGACAACTGTTGATAGGGCAATTCCACCTGGAGGGAACAAGGTAATTTGAAATTTGGTATTAACTAATTGTGATAATGCATGTCTGAATAAAGTATATAACATTATTTCCATCTATTTTTTATGTAGACTAATACTGATATTCAACACCCTAAGACTTAAAATGCACAATTGGTAAAGATATTGTATAAAATAGGATAAAATATGTTGGATTAAATATGTTTTTGATACGTATCTGAATTTTATGCTTAGTTTATTTTTTTTTAAAAAAAATTAACAAGTTGTTTATCTTCAAATATTTTTCTCAAGCGTTTTGATCGACGTTTTTAAATAAATTTATGTGTATACATCGAAATGTTATATTATTTTTTACAATCGTGTTTATTACTATATATAAGTTTTCTTCACAAAAGTTTAAATTTTTTAATAAAAGGATGCATTAAATATGAATTTTTAAGTTTCTAAGCTTAAAAATTCATATTTTAATTTAAAAAAATCTAAACTTTTGTGTGAGATAATATTCTAAACATCTTTTTAAAAATTCATCAAAAATAAAAAAAATCAAAAAGTTGATTTTTTTTTTTATGAATTTTTAAGGAGAAGTTTAGAATATTTGGAGTTCACATAAAAATAAAAACAGAGATTAAAAGTTATAAAAAATATTTGGAGGACCCAAAATTTCAGAGAGACTAAAAATGAAATTTTTTATATTTTTAGAAATCAAAAATTTATTTATCCCATTAAAATATCGCCTGCGACAACTGACAGAATAAATCCTTCAAACTACAATAACAGTGATTTATTTAAAGAGTTGACTTCTAAGTATAAATTTAAATGAGTATATGCATTTCAACATTTTCAGAATCCCTCTCATCTAACTTTTCCATGGCCACTTATTAACTTTTTATTTGAAGATGGCCACTTATTAACTTAATTATTAGTTTAAGAATCAAATACTTATAGTTACAACACCTTCATCAAAAAATAAAAACAATAATTGTCACACATACTGGCCTTGTTGTAAGGCCCGAATCATCAAGGAAGCTGCAGAGTTCTGTGCATCCTTCAGCCGAGACTTTTCGTCGCCTAACATTTGGAGTCTACCATCTGGAGTGGCTATCTGGACAGAGGTGACAAATATCTTCTTCTGAGGAGTACCTTCGTCTTTCTCAATGCTGTTACGGACAAGTAAGAAATCAGTTTATAAGGAGGGTCAAAAGCTTCACACATGCAAATCGACTGAACGAACAAATTAAAAATAGCAAGGAAGATCAATTAGTGAAAATATCAATACTCCAAAAATTATTATCGCTCGAGTTTATCTTCATATTAGGTTGATTGATGCTTAAGTTTTGCTACATCTACATGACTAATGTATTTTCTCACAATATTAAAGAGATAAATACTCAAAGATGATAGAGCATATACTCAGAGTAGTGAACAAGGTTGCACAGATCATCTATTACAAGAAGAAAAAAGAAGATAAAATATAGCATATGCTCCTACCAGAGTGAAAAAGGTTGCACAGATCACTCACAGATCATTTTACAGCAGAAAAGAAAAGATAAACCAGAGGCAGAGAGTCCTAATCCAAAGCTATGCTCCTACCAGAGAGAAACTCTCCTAACGACCAACTAGAAAATGCATGAATGAATCCCCTCACTTACTTGACTCGCAATATATTCTCATCCAAACTATCCTAAAATCTAGCTTCAAGTCACTAACCAACTTCCATTCTCTCCCCCATGGCCTCACTTTCTTCTAGAATATGCCTAGGTGTCCTATCAGAATCCTGGATTGATCCTATAATTTGAGATTTGTCTCCACTTGAGTATATGAAATAATATTAGTCTCGTTTTTCTTATAATTAACTAATTAAGGCAGACTTTGTAAATGGATATAAATCAATTCACTGGAAGGAATCAATTAACATCCCAATTTGGGTATTGTAAAATTCTAAGACTTTATCAGGGACGAGTTTTCTGTTATATGCCGCAAGCAGGTTTCACTCTTCATACATGTGACCAGGTATGAAGGCACTTAACAAATGGAAGCTAAAACTTAAAACTGTTCCGGTTAACAAAAATGTTATGCGCAACAAAATAATAACAAATAATGCTCTCATCATTTTTTGGTGTATCAAACCTGCCGTATATTTCGAAACTATTCTACAGAGGAAACCAGATGACAAGAAGATGCACTTTTATATTACAGAAACCAGGACTATGATTGAATGTTTTTCTTTCAATATGCCATTGCAAATTATAGTGGCAGGCTAGCAGTGTTTACCTGTATACTGGTTTAGGCCACTTTTTCGTCCCACAAATTGCATATAACTTCTGCTTGGCTGCTTCAATTTCAAAGGTACCATCAAGGCCTTTACAACGGTCGGGCATCATGGTAGTGGCAGGCAATACACGTTCTAGTTCATGCACGGCAATCTTGGCAGCATCAAGCCTTGCAATGTCCTTCTGATCAGAGCAAGCAGTAGCAACCAACTCTCCATCAACATAGACACTGGCAGTGCTTTTGGCACCATTCCTCGATTGTCTTATGTCAACCTTTTTCCCATTCTTTTGACAGATCTCATAGAGCGTTGTCACAGGTTGCGGTTTACGTTCCAGATCATCCAGTGTTACTATTGGCTCCAAAAGACCTCTTAATATCTGCCAACAAAAATTACGAGCATTTATCAGGCAGTGGCAACGTTGTTGGGTCGAAGCAACTAAATGATTTCATATCCAACACAGACCCTCATACAAGAATAGTTTTGAGTTTAGACAGCACGTACATAATACAATACAACATCCCCTACTATACCATCTAACCTATTTGCCAAATGTTGCCTAAAATCATGGTCAATAACTTTAACTCAAATGCACTAAACATAAAACATCCCCTACTATCCCATTCTAACCTATTTGCCAAAATGTTGCCTTAAAAACATAGTTACATTGGCCATGATACCATGTTGTGAATGAACCATCCAGCAAAAGGTAGAGTGCATTCATGCACACATTCGACTCCCACATCATGAACTCCAAAACCACCATTTCTGGTAAGCAATAATACGGGTTGGTGGTCTACAAGCTACTATTCGATTAAAAACACACACACACACACACATGATTGATTTTTGGGTTTAGCTTAACACAATCCATCGTATCATTTGAGGGGGTTGGGTAGTTCAACTACTTTGAGCTAAGGGATAAAGAGTTGGACACTTTGGGTTAAAACCCGGACAAAAGAATAAATATTTTTTTTTTTTTGACAAAGAGTAAATGTGTTTGATTTGCTAAAAAATGAAGGACAGGACAGAATAACTCCAGTTGTCCGGTGTTTGATTTGTAAAACTGTTTCAGGTACAGGACAAACTGGAGGCAAGGCACAGGACAAAAACTGATATTTTTGTCCCTCACCAAACCACAACACAACTTTTTGTCCCACGTACAGGTTGTCTAAAATACCAAAATAGCATTTCATCCCCCAAAAAACGTATAAAACAAAAAATTATTCAATGCCATAAAATTTGTCATGTCCTGTTCTCCCTTGTATTGTTTGTTCTTTTTTGTAGTGTTTTGTACAGTACTTGCTGTTTTGCAAATCAAACGCACATCTAACAACTAACTACGGACATTTTCAATTAAAAAAAATCCATCATATCATTTGTAAATGTCATTATTGTCATAATCATAACCAATTAATTAGGTCTAACTGTAGTAGCATTGTTTCAGGAATTTGTAGTCCCTTCTTCCAATTGAATAAATCTATTCCCATAATCAATGTAAACCTGGGTTGCAAGTTTTCATAGATCAGTGTTACAGTGACAGCTATGCAGAACCGACACTTAGTGTCCGACACCAACATGACACTGACACATGTGATTATAATGAATTATGTTATTTTCTCAAAATTTGATGAGTGTCGTGTCTGTTGAGGTGACAGTACCAACAAAATTAAAAGAAGCATGCATACATACCACCCATAATTTCTTAAGATCAAAATCAACATCAACATAAACAGCAGCAGCAATAGATTCAACAACATCAGCAAGAATCTTGGGGGCTTTAACCGAACCACCATACAAAACAATACCACAATCATTCTCACGCTCAACCGCATCAGCAAACTCACGAATCTTATGAACAATATTAACCGTGTTGTGACGAACGTAACGATGAAGACCATGATTGACGGCTGCACGAGCAAGTTTCTCGGTGCTGACATTAGCAGCACGTAGGAGAGAGAGTTGACCGGCGTCAACGGAGGTGTAAGAGAGGAAAATATGGTTGCTGATAGCGAGACCTAAAACAGCGTCACCAACGAACTCGAGACGTTCGTAGGAAACGGATTCCGGGTAAGAAGTGTGGGTTAAGGCATCTTCTAGAAGCTTCTTGTTGAGGAATGTGTAGCCAATTATCTTCTCCACTGCCGTAATTGAACCTTCCATCTCCATCTCCATCTTCATCTTCTGTTCTGTGTGTGTGTGTGAGTGTTTGAGTAAAGTTTTTTGTTTTTGCTACTGAATGACTTAAGTTTGGTTCGTCTCACGAATTTCAATATCAATCAATTTATGCAAGTGAAAACAGCAAATTCGATTGCACTAGACACTATTTGGTATTTTTCTTTTTTTTGTTTTAAGGTGATAAGTTGACCGTTCAAAAGCAGTACAACAATTGATCAAAACATTTAAAATTGTCATATTAATTAAAAACAAGTTGGGTAGTGATGTTTGAACAATCATTTGATATAATTTTTGGTGACAATTTCTTTTTTTTCTCTTTTCATTGGTTAAAAACAATGGAGAGAGAAAACAGAAAAAGAGAATAAAAGGATAGCGTGAGAATGAGAGAGAATGTTGTCACAAAGTGGTTGTACAAATATCATTTCTCAAATGTTTTGATTAGTTGTGTGTGTTTTTGAATTGATGTTCAGTTTTTAATTGATGTGATAATTTTTAATGTTTTGATCAATTGTGTGCAAAATTGTAGCCACCACCGTTGAATTCTTTTTTTTTTTCTCTCTTTCTTTCCAGTACGGAA
>Ga0315914_1006253_pt1 | contig 16951 bp, 11 predicted proteins | sample MpolenodulesMG_FD_203920 | JGI IMG/M metagenome (GOLD analysis project Ga0315914, IMG submission 203920) | Medicago polymorpha root nodule microbial communities from Los Angeles, California, United States - elongated nodules | ecosystem: Host-associated > Plants > Roots > Nodule | place: USA...
TGAAGAATGTTAAAGGGTAGATTGAGAGGTTGAAATGAAAAAGCGATACGTAGTTTGCATGAAGAATTTGAAAGTGTAGATGGGACAATTGTCTACCGATCTTGCAAATGCTACAAGAACAGGATTCTCCAGAACAACTCTAGATAATCCTAGGAATGAAATTTGCAAGATGATGGAAGTGGAAAAGGATGAAGAGAAGGAAGTTGATCCTCTGATAACAGAACGCAAGTTTTTAGAAGCATACCAGCTACTGGCTAAGGAATTGAAAACTCTCAGGGATGTCTTACAAACCAGGATGAAATGACAATCCTTGTGGATACGATACTCTACTTATCACTTTATTACTTGATGAAACGACTGGTACATTTACCATTAAATTAACCCAATCCGTTAATTGCGGGTCATCAACTTATGAGATGGAAATCTTTAAAACTATGGGGGATATCAATTTTCATGATAGGAACAAACAAGGTATGTGCAAGAGTAATACTACCAGAAGTAAAAGCATCAAGCACCATTTTCCAAACATTATTACCCACAATATGCCAAGAAGTTTTGAAGAGAGTTGGTTGGAAACCATAAGATTCGGGGGCTTTGTAAGAGTGAATAGAGAAGAGAGTGTTTTTAACCTCTTCCACCGTGACAGGAAAATGCAGTTGATCATGCATATTAACTCTAATAATTGGGATATTGTCCAATGATTATTTGATTGGAAAAGATGCATGCAGAAAAAAAAAATTAAAATAATTATGATGTAAGAAAAATTTATAAAAAGAAAAATGTTTGATCGTATTTGATAGTTATTGGTAGTTAGATTTGGAATTGCGTTAATAGATATGGTATAAATTATTACTGGCAAAAAGACATGAACGACTTGTGTCCGTCTATCTAGTTTTTTAGTTTTTTTAGTTTGTTTAGTTGTATATATATTTAAGGCAAGAGTGCATATGCAACCCTTTTGAATTATAGTTTTTGAAGTTTTGTTACACACAGATACCATTTTAAAAATTTATGTTACAAAAAGACATGCATGATCGTTTAGTTGTGTACTTGATTTTAAGGGGAAGTGTTAATTCTCAAACATGTACTATTAGTTCTAATTATAGGTTTAGAGTTGAAGGCGTTTCAAGTTTTAAGGTTAAAGAAATGAGAAATCATTAACACATTCATCTACCACAAAATTTTCTACAATCTTTTGTGATTTGTTCCCTAATTGGCCTTATTTTTGTCACAGTGTGCAATACAATTTTAGCACCCTTACGACGTTCTTCACGCCTCAATGTAGAGATGAATGACCCTGAGTTTTGAGTTCATAAATTCAATCAATTTCTCATAAATGAATCATTAATATTAGGCCTTACTAATTTTTCTTTTAGGTATCAATGTTTTCTATTTGTGCAAAAAAAAAGTTATATATTTGTATATCTAAATCCTACACCTTATATTTTGCTATGTAGCACAACATTAACTATCATGTGCATTTTACATGTTTGTTATTTGCCTTTTTATTTATCTTTTCACATGTTTGTGGTGAAAAAAAATTTATTTTGATCAAAAAAAGAAGATGAAAAGTGAAAACTCTAAACTCCAACTGTTTATCAAAAGTTTTTAATTGTTTATTTTTTAATGATAAAAACAAACCATACTTTCTTTTTGACTCAATATTTGTTAAGTGAATCAAAGTTTAAAAAATATACTGATATTGTGGTGTTCTGGATGTAAATACTCACTTAAACAAAATGGTATCTTTTTGTTTAAAAATATATCGATCTCCATGACTAATATCTTGATCTTGGGATGAAACATTTGTTGTTTATTTTTGCATTGGATTTAACATCACACTAAAGTGTATGTTTGTATCTATTATCTAAGTGATTACCATTTGTCCACTAAGGACATCCCGATCGGGATGTGAGCACCAACTTATAAAAAAAAAAAAGTGATCACCATTTGTTAACGGATGTGATTGCATTGCCAAACACCCCGAATACACATCAAGACTAATGCAATAAATTTTTGCTCTCACATCAATATCTAGTAAGCATAAAGTAATTACAATCATGGAATGAATATTAGACATCATATTTTAAACTTGATATATCGAATTTGAAAGATAACTTGAAATGAAACATTTATTAAGTGAATAAAGTTTTAAAAAATCTTAATATCGTGTTCTTCAACGTAGAAATAGAATAACACAACTAACTAAAATGATAAATTTTTGTTTGTAAATAAAACTGATTTTATAGACAGGTGGAGATTAAATCATTTTGTGTCTTTTTTTCTTTTATCGGTTTGTCTTGTTTTATTTTAATAGATTTGAATATCAGCACCCCATATCTCACACAACATTTTTTTATCATTTTTTATAAAAGCTCGGGCAACAAATTGTCTTTTGTCGCAATACCACGTATTCACTGCAGTTACTAATGAAGATTAGATGACTTATATTTTAAAATTAGATATATCAAATGTGAAAAACAACTTTGAAATAAAAATCATTTTATTTGCATGAATACACCCAAGTTGCATAAAAGAAAACAAGTTTCACTTAACATTTGTCTTCAAAGACAACTTTTATTACTGAACCTATTCCAGCCTCTTTGGATTATATATCAACTCTTTCTACAAAAATATGTGATTGTAGTTTAAGTTGCACATTTTTCCACACACGTTTGCCCTAGCAAAAAAGTGTAGTCTTCCTCTGAACCAACGTGTGGGTGCTTTAAGAAACATCACAATCCAACAAGAACTGTATTTGAAGATTCTACATGAGCTCTTAGATAAGGCAAAGGACACGTGATAGTGGTACACCAGGGTACCACATGATACCCCCCCTCTTTCCAGCTGTTTCCTAATGAAATGTCTTTATATAGACTAACATAGGTCAATTCTTGTAGTAGAACTTACAGAATTAACATGCCATGTTTTTAACATTATGTGCTTTTCAAAATTGTGGTCCGAGGGTAATTGTGGTCGCAATATAAAGGTTTTAGAAGTCTTTGCGATGATATCGCAAATGTGATTGTGACTCTATCGAACATATTTGCCCATGTTTTGTGAAAATATCAAAGTTTACAGCGTAACTGCAGTTGCAATTTAGGACCATAGTTGTGACTATAGCATTTGCAGCCAATATTAGCGATCGGATAATCCAACAACTGGGTTGTCCACAATTGATCGAATAGAGGTAAAAATATACGAGAAAACACAAAGAACGTACGATATGTGATTACGGAATTGACCAATCATGCTACATTTCCGACTACAATACAATTGTAGTACATTTCTATTAATCCAACATAGGACTTACACGGTAAAACTCGGTATAACTTATCAGTAAACTATGAGTCATACCCAATAATAACCTATGATTCTATTCTTGGCACAAAAGAACAAAACCATATCCAAGTTCAAGAGAAGATAACACAATTTAAACCATGTATTGCGATTCTACTCTACATTCTTCACTCATTTTGGTTCTTTTTTTGGAGTGATAAGATAGTTTGAAACATGTAGGTTGAAGAGATAAATTGATGTAGGTTTGAGTCCCTTTACCAACATATTACTTACCACTCTCTCCGGTTCTATTTAAAAGAAAAAGTTAGGTTAACAAAAATTGATGTATCTGAACTGAATTTTTAACCAGATACATCAACCAACTTTCTCTTATAAATAAGACATGAGGGAGTAGTAAGGATCTCTTGCATGCACATAAGTGGCATTAAGAGATTTGAAATTCTATCTTGTGTCATTAAAAAGACTTTACTTAGAATACTAGTTACCAACATTTGCAGTTAATTTCTCTTTTTCATTGAGAAGCTTATTTCAAACTTTTGGTGCTGTGTGTGTTGACAATGCTTAGAGACAACAAGTATATGACACAGGCACATTAATATACAAATTCCCAATGAAACATGCCTAGATAAAACTCTACAATCTAAAATCTTTAAACACCATAAAATGAAACCAAATCTAGAAAGATCAACCATAAAACACTACAATGTGAGGTTTCAAAGCAGTCTAACTTCTAGTTGAAACTAAAAGCTACTATTCACAAACACAACCTTATTGATACTTCAAGAACTAGACTTCATCAGACCTAGATTGTAAAGAAACCTCTCGGATCTCGACCTAACGAGATCACGTAAAGAGAATTTTCCACTCTCCCGAGTAGGAGATTTTAAGCATGGATCGTCTTTTACACGTAGTATAGTCAACCCGATCTCTTTTCGAACAGCCTCGATTGTTTCACTCTTAACTGGATTTCCGGAGACATCAGTGACATAGAAAACATTCATGGCTTGGGAACCTCTTGTTGTGACCTCAGCGCGGCAAACTGAAAGGCCATTTTCTCTAAAGATGCGAGTTACATCAGACAAAAGGCCAACTCGGTCTTCACCAGAAAGTTCTAGCTTTACACCCTATATCAAATACAAGTTAACTTTGTCACTAAAAAACAGATGAAAAAAACTTGTGAAATAGCATCCATGTCATGTGTAGTACTCACATTCCAAATTAACAGTCGTTTAAGGTTTCTAAGCAAGTAATAAAAAAAGCGGTAAATTGGTTAATCGAGATAGTAGTTTTATTAAATTAACCCTCTTTGTCGATAAACGCATGCTCGATAATGTCTTTGGTTAATGAAAAGTTGCAATACAAACTACGAGAAAAATTGAAAAGATATAATTAATGACGCGTTGGAATGATAAAGTGGCACTTAATATATATAATTTTTTTACTTTTGCTAAAACAGGTATTAATTTGGAACGAAGGGAGTACCTCAGAAGTTCGCCTTCGGACAGCAGCCTCCAAGCAGTGAATCACTCTTTGCCTTTCAGCTTCAGAACTGATTGGATATCCATCCACATGCCTTATGTAATATTCCTGTAAAACAAAGCAAAACATATTAATGAAATTTAATGATAACTGGAGTGATGGACTCATAAGCTGGTAGAAAGGATGTGTCAGAATAGGCTTTTCAACCAAACAAATTGAAATGAAATACGATCAAAGTATAATATGCTCAGTTTTCCCTACCTTATTTTGGCAACAAAAGCTACTTCAAAATTAAAATTAAAAATAAGAGATTTCGAAACAAAGCTAAAGTAAAGTTCTTTAGTAATTATCGTTATTTTTTCGCTTAAAAGATTTTTTCCCTGATGGAATGATCAAATTTGAGTTAAATATTAATAATAAAATTAGCAAAAGGTCTCCTACTTGATATAAAAAATTTCTCTCAACTACTTTTTAAAAAGTTCCTTGTATCTAGTAAGTTTATACCTAAAAGATAAGGTCTTTTTTAATTAAGATCTTTTTAAAAATATTGTTCGGCCTAACATCTTTTAACGAAAAGTGAAGCTCAAAATAAGTCAGGACAAACAAACATGTATTAAACTAACTAGATTCCAATTACAAGAGCATGAATGACAAACCTGATATGCTTCTGGTCCTTCAGCATTGACAGTTCCATGGTACACAACATACTGCATGTCTGTGATAGTGCACACAGTATCGAATAGTAACTTAGGTCGATCTGGACACCTCAAATTCACGACGGTATATCCCTTATCGATGCAATCATCAACAGTTACATTGAGCTTGCTTCTTTCATTTGTTGAGCAAGAATAATCTCCATCATATATGTCATAATCGCGATCAGCATACATCAATTGATGCAGCCTCCTATCCTTGTGAGTCGAACAAAACGAAACAGCAGTGTTTGCATTCTTCTTGTCAATGTCTCCTCTCAGCACATAAAGCAGAAGATGCTTAATCTTGGCAAGGCGGTCAGGATTGTCGATAGGCAATCCTGTTGTGTCGTCGGTGATGTAAACGACAGACGCCATTCTTGAATTGTGTGTCCAGACTTCAGCCGCTACCACATTGCATTTGAGGTCAGCAAGAATTGCAAAGACTTCTGAAAGCAATCCTGGTCTATCTCGTCCTGTTAACTCGATCGTTGTATGTTCCGCTGCAGCTTGAACACCGACAGATCTTCTCACGGATCGGAAGCTACGGACTCTTGGACCGAGTGACTGGAACAAGAAAACCAAAAAATGATATTAGTACAGATTTAATAATAATATACAGCCTTCAAGTTCTGGAACAAACAAAGTACCTCAAAAAAAAAGAACAAAGTACTAGTTCTGGTTTTGTCTTGTTCTTTTTCAATCTAGTTGTCGAATTACTTTATTGAAAAGAAAGATCATAAACAAAATCATTCATTTATTGAAAAATCATTAACAAAATCATCCTATTCCAATCAAAAAGCAATGAATAGTTTGATAAAAATTGAAAAATTGACCAGCACAAAGATATTACATGAGCATTGATTTCAAGCAAGAGTAATATAAACTATCATGGTTTTAAATTGTGATCAACTTTTATATTGTGGTAAAATCGGCAAATGTGGCCGCAATTGTGGTTGCGATGTCGTTGCAGAGACCTTTGAGACCGATTTATTGCTGCCGCGGACCGGGAATCATGGAAATATGCTTTGATTACTCATAATTCGATACGCTTTATATGCCGATAAAATAAGAAAATATCAATTACTTACTTAAAATCTTAATTTCACTTCAAATTACAATCATAACAAATGTAAAATCAAAAACTAATGTCAGATGAATATTACAAAGATCTATTACCTGTTGAATTCTATCAGCAACATCTTCTTGAAGAATCTTTTTCCCATTTTGATCAGTAACATGAAAAACTGAAAACAAAAAAAAATGTCAACAACAAAAAACACATGAAAAACAAGATTACAAAAATTAATATTTTTATCAAAAAATATTAAAAAACAATGATGATTAATTTAGTTGATGAAAAAAATGAAGAATTATTGTAAATGGTAGGTATAGCATACCATCCATAAACCATCCACCATCAGATGAAATATAAGCTCTTCTAACAATGAGATTCATATCAGTAAGAACTTGAACAACTTCCAACAAACTACCACGTTTATTAGCACTATCAACCTACACAAAATTCACATGAAAATTATTTATAAACTAAACTAAAATGACCCTTTTGAAATTCATCAAAGATTATAATCTTACAAGGTTTAAATTTCAAACCTTTATCAAAGTTGTTGTTCTGCTTGAAGTATTATCCACAGTTACTCTGCCACAAAATACAAAAACATACAAAAAAAACATGTAATTCAATTCATTTTCATAACAAAAACAACAAAAACATTAACAAAAACATGAACATGAACATGTTTTTGTTACCTTGGTGGATTCATTCGAATTACAAGCTTTTCAAATTCATCATCAAGAGGGAGAGAAGAAGTCCAAAAATCCATAGTTTGAAACAGAACAGAACAGAACAGAGTGTGTGTGTTTTTTGGGGTGTGAGAGAGTATTTTAAGTGTTGATTTTATGTGTTGTGTTGTGACTCTGTGGTTGTTTGTTACACTTTCTTTGTACCTTTGAAAATTGGGATTTGTGTTTTTTTTGGGGCTTTGGAATTTGGTTGGGAGATAGAATTGGTGAGATGATGGGGTAGGGTGGCTCCTAAGCAGGACCAAGAGTTCCTCAGCAAACACAAAATAAGACTTGTTAATATTTCACATAAAATAAGTTAGGTAAAAAATTATTCTAGTCATACCTTAAGTTAATTTACTCATGAGCGTTTAGATGAGATGGCACGAGTCTCTTCTATCTTAATCAAAATTTTGGGTTTGGATCCAGCCTTGGGCATGCAGCAACGTTAAAACTCTTAGCGAGAGCTGGCTACTCATTTGTGTCTCATAATGCTCGAAGTCGTGCGTGCAGAGGATATCTGGTTTACACCAAAAATACCTTAGCTTAATTTCAAATAACGATTTTGTTGTTTATCTTTTTTTACGTTGTTTTTGTCCTTTTGATCAATTTACATATGAATTTTTATGATTCAAATCAATTTTATTTCAATATGAACTCTTAAAGTTCAAATATATGGTCCTACGTATGTTTTCATAAGAATTTTAGGTTTGATTCTAGAAAATTCATATGCAAACGGATCAAAAGAGAAAAAATGACGTGAAAAAATATAAATGATTAAATCATTATATGAAATTATGTTAAGGCACGATGAGTGTAATTTGACCTAATTTTTTTTACTTGCCTTCCGTTGAGGTAATCCAATTTGAACCGCGTTTGAATGAGAACTATTATTTGATGTCTATAAAAGAATTCTAATGTCAACGCATAAATATATTTTAAAAATCAAACCGAAACCGAATGTTCAACTCATTAAAATGTAACTGAGTATTGTCTATTTTCGGTTATATTTAAAATAGTTTTCTATTTTCGGTTACTTGAGCGTTTCGATTGCAATTTCGTCTCAATTTAAAATACCCTAGTAGAATTGTGTGAGAGGATCTGAGTTCGAATCTTGTCTAATTTATTGGTCATATTTTATTTATTCCTCCGTCAAATTTTGAATGATCAGAGACCCCTTTCTTTAAAGAATCGATGGTTGAGTGCTTAGATTATGATCTAAAAGGTCTTGTAGTTTGTTTTTCATTTTAGTTTTAGAAAGCTTGATGCATATCAATTAAATTTAGTTTTAATTTAAACATTTAATTTATTATATTACTATATAAATAATGTTTTTAGAAAATAAAGTTTTATTTTTGTCAAAAGATAATTTTTTTTTTGACACAATCAAAAGATAATATTGAAAGTGGCAGGATGATAAAACTTTATAAAAAAAAAAAAAAATTTATATTTTTATGATTATTAATATAGTATTCAACTCTTATTAATTGAGTCAAATATGTAAACTAAGAATGAAAGCGATTCGGATTTTTAAAACATCTGTATTCTTGACTAGTGAGTCAAACAAACAATATTTGTTACTCAATTTATTAATTAACTTAGCAATTGAAGATATTTCCTTAAAGTAAAATAAAATAGAGTAAGATATTACCGCAGCAAATTAGATAGACAGTGACTTTGATAAAACTACAGCAACGTTTTATTTTAGTTAAAAAACACATGTTTTGTTTTGTAACCGTTGATTGGTTGGATAGGGGTTTGAATTTTAGATTTTTCACTTATCAACACATTTACGGTGTGAGTTTAAAAATTAGACTACTTGAAAAAGAAGAAAAAGAACAAAAGAAAAAAAAAATCCTTCAAAAAAAGAAAAAAAATTAAACCGCAAAAAAATACAACTATGATTTTCTTAAATCATCGTCAATTCAAACATATATTGATATTATAAAAAATTTATACTTAATTAATTGTCATGCAAAAAGTAGCATTTTCAAACATTTGTGATGTTAAATCAAAATTGAGCAGTCTAAATCAAATGAAATAAAGGAAGACATAGATTGATTAGAAGTAATTAATTCCCCACAAACTTTTGCTGATAAGCACAAATCCTTAGTGTTTTTTTTAACCTTCAACTTTTTTTTATTTAAAAAGAAAATTATAAAAACTACAAAAAAATATAATATTTTAAGCGGTTTGGAGGTGAAAATATCCAAATGTTTGAGTGTATTGTGACATGTCTTTTGTAATGAAACTGCTTATAAATGAGTTGGCATATTTAGTGCATGTTTGTATATATGAACACAGCTAGTGAATCATGAGTTGGCAATATAAACCGATAAAGAATTATAATTGGTGTCCACTGTGAATTAATGCGTTTGATTGTAGAGATTGAAATGAGGACTACTGGCTCCTCTTGTCCCAAACACAAATATTTATTTTTTAGTCCCACACAAAAATGAGTATTCATGAATATTATGTTGGAAAGTTTAGAGGAGTATCGAGAACAACATGTCATTGCTTCACAACTATAAGAGATGTCACAATTGTATTCAAAATTTTAAGATGTTAGATTATTTTTTTGACAAAAATTTTAAGATATTAGATAAAGAAGTCACATTTTTAATTTTTGAAAAGGCTAAAATAAAATATATTACCACAATAGGTGTCCACTAGCACAAGGAATGTTTAGGAAGACATCAAAAATCCATGATACAGTTCCAAAAAAAAAAAAAAAAGTCTAACAAAGAGCAAATGGAAAAATTAAGTTACATCCGTAAAACACAAGTTTTGCCTCTAGACATTATAGTGAAAATCGAAAGAAACAAACTTCGATTTAAACCAAAAAAAACTAGACATTTAACCTACTCACTAATTGAATGAAAGAAATTTTCCTTTTGTTGAAAAATACGTTTGTTTCTCTCTTTCCATATAACGTAAACAGATGCTAACCAAATCATCTTGAGTGCTAAATTTAATTTATTTGAAACACCTCTAAGACCACAAAAATGACGAAGATGCAATAAAAGACTCAAAGATGTTGCCGAAGAAAACCAAGCCAATCATAAATCAAATACCAAAGATTACCATAAAAGACACAAGACACAAACAAATGATTCGTGTCTTAATACACCGACATCGGCCAGTGCATAAATGATCGTTAGTGGTAAGCACATGACGTCTCACTAAGCTATCTTTAGTAGCAATTCAATTTTGTAGCAAACAACGAAACTTTTAATGGCATCTCCTTTAACCACAAAATAAAATGATAATCATTGTTTGTACCAAAAAAAAAATGATAATCATTGTAGTCAATAACCACCACATCGTGATCAACAATCTCAGTCAACAACTGATAGGCACTACTTACAGTGTAACAATTAGAAGAATGACACCTCCAACTCCATTTGTCCTTCATGTCACCCTGTAGAACGACCACTTAATTAGTCTTAAAAATAAAATTGATCCAATCAAATTTTAGATCGAATTATAGGAATTGTATAACAAAAAACCCATTGCTTGTTCACCTTTGTTTATAATATATATCATAAGAGTTTAGAAGAAGGAAAAAAAACAAATTAACAAGTAAATAGATAAACTAGTGTTATTGAGTAAAAAATATTGGATTATCCCATATTATTAGATTTCACACATCTTTTAAAATTCTTGTGTTAGTTTACTAGGAGACAGATAAATCAAATTGCTCACACTCTAGTGAAGATGAACCAATGCCAGCTAATCCTCACATACATGTCCATGATGTTTTTTTTTAGGGCAATAATTTCCATGATGTTGTATATATTTCTTATCATCCATCAATATGACTTAGTTTGAATTTTCTTTTGTTAAGGAAATTTTCCTAAACTGGTTTGTTGTTGGTTTCAAGTAGATTGTTGTAACTTCTTTTCACTCTAATAGAATTTTTCAATATTATTTCATTCATTTGGCCATTCCAAAAAATAAAATAAAAACTTTGCTTGCTTAAAAAAAATTGCCTCAAAAAAATTAAAATAAACTAACCTTATGTAGTTAAGGTTGAATGAAACATAAATATTCTAACTTCCAAGTATTTCGTATAGTGTCCTTTTCTCACAAATCATTTAAGAATGAGTTGACAATCTCACATTCATAATGGATGCATACGTATTGGTTTCTATAAACAGAGTCTGAATTAATGAAATGGTGGTATGAAATACTTAAGTTGTGAGTTGGCTTCCACACTAATGTGTGTGCATTAACTCGAAACACATCATCAAAACTTGTATTAAAGAGTGTCACCGATGTGTAATCTGTAATTTTTTTTTAGATGAGATGGTAAAGCCATCATAAACTTACACATACAAAGTGGAGGTACCAAGGTTCGAACCCCGGTCATGACGTCCAGCCTAATAATTTCGGTATTTTTGTCAGTTGAGATAAGATTTATGGGACGTGTCATCTGTATTTTAATGGACATTGTAATGACGTTATATGCTCCATTAGATTCTTCATATTCTACGCAAAAGCACTTGAATCACATGATTAGTTTAATCAGAGATTCTGAATTCGAGCAACAACCGAGAGTTTTGTTATTTATTGTGATCTTATCTAACTCGTAAAATTAATCTCTACAATTGTGCGTATATGATATTTGTTTTAAAGACAAAAAGATTATCTATATTCTCTCTTTTCGAAAAATATACTAATAACAAGTGTATTCAGGGCATTGTGTTTCAAAGATAAATTTTCTTTTTATGAACTTCTACAATGTCTTTAGGGCATTTTTTAACATAATCATTTCTTATATATACTACTTCTTCCGTTCTATAATGTAGCATTTAAAATTTCTTATAGATTAAGAAATTGTATAACATTCATTTCTTTTCCCTAAAAGAAATTCATTTCTTATAAAATTTCTCCAATACCAATAATACTCACTTTTAAATACTTTCTTTAACATTCACTCTTTTATTTAGTAAAATCAATGCAAATATCACCACTTTATGTGAGTTTCATTTCCAAAGTGTACTAACGTTTGTTTAACCCAGTAAAAAATGAGTGTTAAAAAGAGTGTTGTTAACACTAATCATATTTGTAAATATACAAAAGAGATAATATTTTTATTAAAGAGTTATGCTAACAAATGTCTTTAAGACACTTTTTAAGAATACAAATATTCTCATTATATTTCTTAAAAAATATCCTAAGAGCACTTGTTAAATTACCTTTGTCAAGTGTTATTTGTATAGTAAGTTTTAGGTGTTGAGCATAATAATCAATGTCATAACATTTGATTTAAACAAGAAAAATACAAGATAAATCACGAGACAAAAAGACAAATTGTGATATATATGGTTGGTGATGTGTTGGTACCATACTACTGGATTCATATGGCATGTGGTCACTGAGCCATTAATGTGTAGTGTGTGCTAGCCTAGCCCTAGCTAGTAGTATCAACAAGAGATGGGAGAGTGTGGATAATGTTTCTCTTGTCCCCCTAGGTTTGATCCTATTTCTATCGCATACATTCATTTGTTATCCTAGGATCTTAGAAGACAAGTACTCCCATGTTTTAAACCAAGTTTTTTTTTTATGTTTTTTTACACGAATTAATAAATGTGATAATACCGTAAAAATCATTACATTTTTATCAAATATATGTGTATTTCTCACCATCATAAATGTGAATTAAGTATAATGTTTTAAAAGTAATGTTCACAGTAATTATTAGATTGTAAAATTGAGAAAAATAATTTATCTTATATTGAAAAGTCTAAATAACATTCATTTTGAAACAACTTTTTTTTTTATTAAAATGATACTCACTTCAAAACAAAGGGAATAATAAACCATAGTTTTAAAACTCGGACCGGACCGGTCTGAAGCAATAACAAATTTTAATTGAATATGCTGAAAAAAAATGGTATCAATGGGAGTTGAACTTGTGACCCTCCTATTATCAAAAACGCTTTCAACATAGTTATAATAACATATATTTTGGGTAAAATAAATTCATATTTTCGAAATATTTACTATAAAGCAATTACCTTCAAAAAAAAAATTCTTTCCGTCTGATAAAACTTCACATTCCTTAAAAAAAAAAAAAAACTTCACATATAAATATGTATATAATCTTTGTCAAAAACATGAACATATATAATTATTTCAAAAATAAAATATAAACATATATAATTATTAAGCTCAAATATTTTATCTAAAGCTCATAATAACTATGAAATTATGTTTGTTGGATATTTATTTTTTATTCTATGTGTTATTATTTTAGATTTTGGAGTAACCGAGTCACCGGTTCAATCTGATTAAATACATATACAAATTTAATCTAAACATCGGGTTATCTTACCGAGTCATCCGGTTTGAACCAATTCAGTCATGCGGTTCAACCAGTGACCCGATGGTTCGACCATCGACTCAATGACCCAGTACCTATGCCGAGTCGATGATCGAGCTGAGTTTTAAAACTATGTAATAAACAACTAGCTTTGGGGCTCACACCTTTACTTCATTTTTTTCGGTTACCATGATATTGGTACGAAATTTCTATCACCGTTTTTTTTACTATGATATTGGTACGAAATTTCTACTATCGTTTAGCCGTGACTAATCAATGTCGGGAACCTATGGGGCACACAAGGTCGATTCTCCCCTCCCAACCGCATACGCATGAGCCATAAATCAAACTTCTAACCACATGCTTAAGGGATCCAAATCTCTTTACCACTTGGATCAATCCATTGTTGATACACCTTTACTTCATTTAACTTTGACCGTTCATACGAATTTGTTTTCATATATTATTTGTTTTAGCCACTCCGTTTCTCTCACTATTTAAATAAATAAAAACACACACATATATATATATATGACTAATTCGTTGATTTGTGTAATCTAATACATATTAACATTAGAGAAATAATTAGTATACTTTTATTGTGTTTTTATTCTTTCTCTTATTATTTATATATCTCTATTGTTTATGACCAATAAAATAAAGAAAAAAATTATCCTAAAAATTGTCACAAAATATTGTATAAATATCATCACTTTAAACATTATGTGTTGATATGATAAGTGCATAGCCTATAGGATGGGCTGCGAAATTCTGTCTCTGTCGTAAGGTGGTATTTTTAATTGATTCGGGAGCCGAAAATGAAGAATTTTATTGTGAAATACTAAGAAAAATAACTTTGTTTTCTAAATACTTTTTTTTATACAATTAAAATAAGTAATCATGTCAAAATAGGGAAAATAATATATAGTGATTAAACAATACATGAATTCAACATACTGTACTTTTGTAAAAGACTATAAATGGTGTAAAATAAGAAAAATAATTATAAAATCTAAAAGTTTGGCTTGAGTTTTGAGCAATTGGTTTTGAATTACGTAAAACAACATCTAAATATATATTGATTGAGTTTAATTAGTTTAGTTTGGATCCAAACATCGAAAAAAAACCATTAATTTTTTTGGTCTCAATCTTTAAGTTCATGGGTCATTGATTTGATTCTTACACTTCTAGAGACAAAAACGTGTTGGTCGGATGAGAGAATGATCGTGGGGTGGATGTAGCATCCCAGATGACTTTAAGCATTGCAGACCGACCCTACAAATCAACACGAGTCTTTTCAGCGTGTTTTGTCCTCACTCGCACGCTTATCGGAAAACTCCATAGTAGATCACCCATCCAAAGACTACTCCAAGTCAAGCACAGTAAATTGTGGAGTTCTTATGGAATGGGCTACCAAAAAGAAGATGCATCCTGTTGATATAGGTAGTACTAAACAATTCTTATAAGCCTTCCTTCAACCATGCAGTCTCAAACCTACACGGCCTTGGGATCCCTCTCATTGCGATGTGATTTGGTTTGTCTAGAAGCTGTCGGGAGCCGCTCATTATTGTGCCTTGTGCATCGGTGACCACTCCCCGTCCTCGTCAGCCTTGGGTGTTACATGCCCACCAGCTTCCGCTTGGTTCTTCCCTGAACCACACCGTACTAGGCGAGTCTGCTATGATATCATTTGTAACATCCATGACGACTTTAAGCATTGCCGACTGACCCTACAAATCAACACGAGTCTATTCAGCGTGTTTTGTCCTCACTCACACACTTACCTGGAAACTTCCCGGTAGGTCACCCATCCAAAGACTACTCCAAGTCAAGCACGCTTAACTGTGGAGTTCTTATGGAATGGGCTACCAAAAAGAAGATGCATCATGTAAGACCCAAGGCTGACGAGGGCGGGGAGTGGTCCCCGATGCACAAGGCAAGACAATGAGCGGCTCCCGGCAGCTTCTAGACGAACCAAATCACATTGGAATGAGAGGGATCCTAAGGCCGTGTAGGTATGGGACTACGTGGTTGAAGGAAGGCTTATAAGAATTATTTTGTACTACCTATATCAACAAGATGCATCTTCTTTTTGGTAGCTCATTCCATAAGAACTCCATAGTTAAGTGTGATTGACTTTGAGCAATTTTGGGATGGGTGACCTTCTGCGAAGTTTCCCAGAATATGTGCGAGTGAGGACAAAACATGCTGAAAAGACTCGTGTTGATTTGTGGGGTCAGTTAGCAATCCTATCAGGAGTCTGTGATGTTACAAGTGGTATCAGAGCATACCTCTCCCAATACGATGTGGTTCAGGGACGAACCAAGCAGAAGCTGGTGGGCATGTAAGACCCAAGGCTGACGAGGGCGGGGAGTGCTCGTCGGCGCACAAGGCATGACAATGAGCGGCTCCCGACAACTTTTAGATGAACCAAATCACATCAGAATGAGAGGGATCTTGAGGCTGTGTAGGTATGGGACTACATGGTTGAAGGAATGCTTATAAGAATTGTTTGGTACTACCTATATCAATAAGATGCATCTTTTTTTCAATAGCTCATTCCATAAGAACTTTATAGTTAAGTGTGCTTGACTTCGCGCATTCAAATAACTTGTCCTATCTTCTATCTCCCTCTTCCTCTTAAAAAGCAACTCCTTATCAAAATAGGTCTTTTTGAAGTAGTCTTTACAGTTTTTGCAGCTGAGATGGGTCGTGAACAACACGATCACACTAAGTTCGTGAGTTTATGTGACTTCTTGAAATGTCCCCAAGTTGAATTGCTAGTTGATTGAAAACTTCAAGTGGAAGAGGTGGTATTGAGGAGGATGACTCCACCCAATGCGGGATGAATCAAAAATCCCATATCGTTTGTAGATCGGTTTTAATCTCACCTTCCAATAGTTTCTCTACTTGATGGAGGTCTTCTTCTAAGCTCACGAGGGTTAGCTAAGGAAGGATATTTATCCTTAGATATTCGTCCAAATCTTCATTTGGGACAACTTCTAGTGTAGGAAATAGATGGGTTATAGCCTATAAAAAGTAAAGAATAAAGTTAGAATCAGGAACAACATATTTCAAAGCAAAAGGATCATTAGTTGAACTTATCCTCTCAAATACTTCTCATGAGGATTATGGTGGTGAGATCATGACTCTTCTCTTGTAATGGTATGGATTCAAATTCTTTAGATGAAAGAGAAAACTCGATGGCAAGAGAATAAGATTCCACAAGAACCAGTTGACTAAAGAGAAGCGTAATTACCTATATAGTTGGTTTTGATCTAGCCGGAGAAGCTTGAGCTTTAGTTGGCCTTTTCTTTGAGGAGACAAGATTAAGAGAGTTTATGGTATC
>Ga0315914_1006254_pt1 | contig 16951 bp, 11 predicted proteins | sample MpolenodulesMG_FD_203920 | JGI IMG/M metagenome (GOLD analysis project Ga0315914, IMG submission 203920) | Medicago polymorpha root nodule microbial communities from Los Angeles, California, United States - elongated nodules | ecosystem: Host-associated > Plants > Roots > Nodule | place: USA...
AAATTAGTCTTTGTCTATATTAATATTTCAAAATAGTTTATGTCTTTGTCAAAAGTTTCTCAATTAGATCATTGTCTCGATGTTTTTGTTACATGATGAATGACTAAATTGAGAAGTTTTTGACAAAGACAGTAACTATTTTCAAATATAAATAGAGTTAGATACTAATTTAAGAGTGACTTATAAAGACATGAATCAATTTCATGGTTTACTCTATTTTATAATCTTTACGTGTAATTTCAATAAATTCAATTTAATAGTCAAACTCGTGCAACACAAGGAAATGTACGGCAAGTTAAAAAAAACTCGCGCACCACACACCTATGCAGCATATAAATATAGACAAGGACAAGCTACATCATACAAACCCTTATTTCGTTAGTTGTTAGATATTTTGTTTTTTTCTAAACCAACCCTAAATATCTGTGATGCTTATAAATACCTTATTCTAGATACTTTGGTAGTTCCAAAACATTTCAAAGTATATCTTGACCCTAGTTTCAAACCTACCCCATTTTAGCTAAGTTATTTTTTCTAAGAAAAAAAATGATGAAAATGGTTCTTCTCTTGTTCTGCTTTGCCACTGCACTTACCTTCTCAGTTTCTGAGTCCAAATCTGCTGTTTCTTTGCAACCTCATGCTTTGGAGTCCTTTGATGTTGGTTATATCCAGGTACTTTTAATTAATTAATTTTTTTTTTGTGAAACAAAAAAAAAATATTATAACTATTTGTTTGGTTTTTTCTATTTTTTTTTTCTTCAAAGTTTTGATAATTAATTCATGTTGAAGCTGTTTTTGTGTTGTTTTGTGATGTGAAGAACAATGCTTTGTTTTTGTTTTTTTGTGTGTGTTAATAGATGAAAGGTGCAGAAAACTGCTCTTATTTGGTGATGATAACAACAAGCTGTTCTTCTCCCAAGTTTACTACTGATAAAATCAGTATTGCTTTTGGGGATGCTAGTGGAAACCAGGTTTTGCCTTTACTCTTTTATTTATTTACTTATTTTTTATTTAATATATTTTAATAATAAAATTAGTTGAAAATAGAGTTTGGAAATGTTCAAGGGGGTTTTCAGAACACCTTTCTTGCGTTATAAAATGATAAATTTTTAATTTCTAAGACCTATATACATCAAAACAAAAAAGGGAATTAGTGGTGAAATGGAATGAAACACTATAATTTTTTTTTTTAAATAACACTACAAGTATTTTATGTTGGATAGATTTTATAAAATAAATGTTATTTTCTTTTGCCGACAAAAAAAGGGGGACAAGCCCCAAACAAAGAGAACAGGGAAACACTAAAAGCATAGCGTACATAAATTTGAATACAGTTTATGAACATAAGTTATTTGTGAGAACTCAATGGACTTATGTTGCTACTAATCAATTTAATAACGCATCATAAAGAAGTTATAAATTTGTCTCGTGAGTATAACTCAGTTAGCATAGACAGTGCATTTTTATATATAAGGGTCGGGGTTCGAACCCGAACACCCCACTTATTCATCTTAAAATGTGAATTCTAGCCATAGGCTACTTGATAAAAAAAAAAAAAAGTTTATAAATTTGTTCACACACTTATGTAGTATTAGGCAAAAGTCTATGTTTTGAAAATCAAACCGAACCGGACAGTTCAATCGGTTGAATTGTTGATTAGTTTTGTCTATGATTTGCCTATTTAAGCAGTTCAATCACATTTATGTCCTAGTTCGAGTGTTTTGATGTAATTGAACCATGAATCAAGGTCTTGCCGGTAGATGTTTAGTTCAGTTTTATAAAAAAATTGTTGTTGTATACGCTAATACATCTAATTAAACTCGAGAGAGGTTGTCTCCGTAAGCTTAGCTAGTTTGAGGGATTAGTCTTTTGCGCAAAGATATGTAATTTTTGTTGTTTTTCACTTCTTTCTAACTATACTATTTATTTGTCAGGTATATGCAGCAAGACTAGACGATCCACAATCAGGAATATTTGAGCAATGTTCATCCGACTCATTTCAAATAGATGGACCATGTGCATCTTCAATTTGCTATGCCTATCTATATAGATCAGGTGCAACAGATAACAATGGTTGGAAGCCTGAAAGTGTGAAGATCTATGGATACAATTCAGATGCCGTTACATTTACGTTCAACTCATCCATCCCTAGTGATACATGGTATGGATATAACTATTGTGACACTCCAACTCCTCCTTCATCTTCCATTCAACTATCTATTCAGAAATGGATTTTGTTTGTAATGGTTTTAGGATCTGTTTTTAGTATTTGGATGTAAGTTATGTTGTGCTATATAGCTAGGTGTTCTGTTTCTCCTTTTTTTTAGTTATTGTCGCGAAACTTATGCAAAGTGTCGAACCGAGGACCATAAGATTTAGGAGAAAATCCTGCAACCAAGTGATCTAAGGGAAACCGGCGCGAAACTACTTAACTATTAGTACTTTATGCTGAAATAGGAGGGATATGAGATATGTAAAACATTAGCTTTTATCTGGTGCATGTTCTATATCTCCTTTTATCTGAGATATGTAATGCATAAATAAACAGAGGCCTTTTTTATTTGTGTCTTTTATTATGTAATGCATAAACATTGTAGTATCCTCCTCAAAACAAAAATATTATGGTTTCATAGAGTTTTATTAGATGCTAATATATTATCCCACGTTCAATCTTTTAATGATGTCATTTTATTATGTTTAATTATTTTAAGGTAAATTTCAATTAATTTAAAAAAGTGTTGTAAAAAAAGTATATTATAAAAAAGTAAATTTCAATTATGAGTAATTTTCCTCTAAAAAAAATTATGAATAATTTTGCATACGATACCGATATGCAAGAAAACTATGGAGTACAAAAAAATCTCCTCTTTATTTATGTTGGCAGTTGGTTCATTATGGTTGTAGAAATAAATGTTCAACCACTTAATGAATGAATTTGATAAATTTTTCAACCACAAAATCTTTCAATATCTCCCTTTTATTGTGACAGGTTAGGAAAAAAAAATTGTGTCCTAGTGAGCCTAACTTAGTCATTAGGGACATTACATTATATACGTATGTTGGGGTTGGGTTTCAATGTTGGATTCTCCACATATTCACCTTATAATGTGAATTTATAAACAACAGACTACTTGAAAAAAAATCGCTATTTGATACGAAGAGATTGACGCGAATTTATGACACAACCGATAATGTGGGATTCACATTTTCTACTGCACTTTTGTCTAGTGTCATCCCTCAAATACTTATCAAATGTCTACCGATAAAGGCAAAAATAGAATTAAAGATGCGGACACCTAATCAACTCAACACATATTTCTTCACCCATTTTTTTAATAAGCAAAAGAGGTGGAACACAAGGACTTCAACTACTAGGCTCTTTTATCACTTTTTTGTTTCAACTTTGTATTCTTGATCCTGCTGGATCTAAGATGGCTTGCTTGTTGTTGAAGATATGTCGTATAAAGGGATGTAATCATCTTCGCCTATAATGAGTCTGTCTCCACCGAAGGGGGATGGTGTACCCGCATGTGCTCCAATGCTTAAGTCAGTGAGGGTATAAGAGAGTCCAACTAATAATATCGCAAAAAGTGAGATACACGACCCAATGTTGTGCATTAATATTTATAGAGAATAAGTAAGTAGGTTTTGGCTATCAAGCATTCACCACAACATGTGTCCCTTAGGAACATGTGTTAACATTTGAGGGGTACTACAACATAAGATCAAGACTGGATGGTCATGATTTGTTGGTCCGAATCGGTTCCTGAATTGGGCTCAGGTTTAACCTAGATTTGGCCATGGCCCAGTCCGGAACAATTGTCCCCAAGCTATAGGCTCAGGGAGTCATAATGTAGCTTGATAAAAGGTTTCGTGTGCCCAACCTCCAAATAGGGGACTTCTTCGAACTCTAAAAGCTTGGGTTTTTTTATTAGCGCTTCTTTGACGGTCCGGAGCCGATATCTCTTAACGTGTGTCGTTTGGTTTTTTAACCTTTGTGTAATTATTTTTGTTGGTTGCGTTTCCCAATGACATGTGTTATGGAAGATCGAATTAGAAGATGTGTCTGCTCGAGGCATCGTTTCTAGGGGATTTGCCACCGTTGGATAAACTCTCTTTGGCTTACTTGGTTACCACACATGCTTGATGTCCTTCTTTCATTTTTCAACATTATCTCTTTATTCATTTGCCTTTTCCAAATCTTTGGCTCGATGCTCTTTGTAGGAGAGTTTTCCCTTTTTTGCTAGTTTATTCTCTACACCGTCTTTACTTCTCAAATAAGTATTAATGCTTTTCCATTCTCTATGTATGCTTTCACATTATCGTTTTGCTTTGCGCTTCCTTTACACACATGTTCATTTATTGTTGAGAGGGTTAGCCTTAGGCTTAAGAACGAGGAGTTTCATTGCACAATCTTGGTTTGATAGTTGATCCCTCATACCATTTTGTTTTTAGTGGGGTTTCGACCCTTACCTTTGTCGTGTCAAGTCAATAGAGTTGGGCTTTTATCCTTCTTTGTCGTCACAGTTATGGCTTCGTTTCTAGGTAGGTAACCAAGGAAGAAAAAAGGTGACGTTCATCCTTGTAATTCTGGGTCTGGACCTATCAGACCGCCTTTCCTTAGTCTGTTTTTTACGGTTATGAACGTGGGACCATAAGTGCTGGGGCGGTCTCAAGATTTTTATTAAGTGTTTCACTATTTGGAAAGTAATTTCTCCCCTTTTATTTGTCTAATCCCGACCTCCTTCTTTGTGGACATGCACATGGATGTGACTAAGAGAAGAGGTAATCCTCGAGGCAGACCATTTACCCTTGATGGGTTCGAACACTAGTTTATCTTTGTTAGTGATGAAATGATGGGATAATCTTCCATCTTTGAGGACCCTAAAGGTTTTCATCCAATACCTTCTGGATGTGATTTAAGACTCTTATAATTCTTGAACGTGGAGGCTCTTCCATTTGCAGTCTGCATCTTACTCTTTTATAATGTATGAGTACATCCTTTTGCAAACTGGGGTCATTATCTCTCTCTTTTTCGCCTTTTATGACTAGGTTTCTGAATAGCCTAAAGGTGACCCCACTGTCAACTTCACCCCTTATGTTGGGGTTACATGAAGGTTTTTCTTCTAGTTTGCTAGTGCTACAATATGGAGGTCTGGATAAAGAACTTATTTCATATCTTTCACCCTCAATGGAAAATCCATAAGGGAACTCGTCATCAAAGACTTTTTTCTTCTGTGCAACCTACCATGTTCTTTGATCCTTTTGAGTGCTCTATAGAAAACTTTCGGCATCGTTACATGGTGGTTAGGCAGTATACAACCGCTGCCCCAAAAACCATATGCAAGCATGCTTATGAGGCTGCGATTAGACTTGAGGGTGGCGAGGCTCTAGAGTGTTTTCTTTAAAGATGTGAGGCGCCATAATTTCAATGTGGGGTGCAGATATCAACTCCCTCACATGCACATGCCTAAGCATCGAGCCCAATTACTGCTCAAAATCTCATTGAACATAATTGATTATGTTTGAAACATTTGAAATAGTAAAAAGAGTAGATTTTATTTAACTATTAAGTTTTACTAAAAACCAAAACTAACAAATAATATGCTAATGTAATGTGTTGTATTAATAAAAAAAAGTATTAATATTTATATATGTAGTTTGATTTGGTTCGGTTTTGACAAAACTAAACCAAAATTTGATTCAATGAGAGTGGTTGTTAAAAAAGCATATCCAAGCAATATTGGTTTTGTGCGATTTATGATTTTTTGGATCAGTTTGCGGTTTTACTTCAGACCAGTTTGGATGTGAACATCCATAATCTCAACCATTGTTTCAAGAGAATACAAATTAAATTACACATTCGTTAACTCAATATTAAACAAACTCATCAACTAATCTAGATTAGACAATTGAAATTAGTAACTGATATGCACACGACCAAAAGAGACGGTTAGATTAGGTGCTACGATGCTATGACGGTGGTTGACGCTTGTTCTTCACTGGTACCTGTAAAGAAACTCCAACATTAAAGTTAACAAGGTTTAGAGATGTTTTGAGGTTTACCTTAGAATGATGAATGTGTACTTGATTTTGCGACATATTGCTCTATTTATAGATTCCCTGGTGGCACATAAGTTTGCGTTTTTGGATAGTTATACCCTTATTGCCTAAAGGCCAGGTTGACCACTTGATTGTTTGGAGGGCTTAAGTTGCCTATAAATGCCTTAATTGATGTTTCACATTTCTTTGCTAATACAAGTGATTTGCAAATGCATTTAAGCGCCTTATTGAAACTTAGCTTCGTCAGTGGATTTGGATCCAAGAGTTGGTCCTTGCCCCAATCAAAACAATCGTGTGATGCAATTACAACAATATATTTTGTCGAAGATGTGAAGCACCATTGTTTCAATGTGGGGTGCAAGTAACAACTCCCTCACAAGCACATGCTTAAATATTGAGCCCAATTCAAGCCCAAAATCTCATCTCAAATCAATAAAACCCAATATTTTAACTCTTAAAATAATAAAAAAAACAACTAGAAAAATATCTCTGCCTCGTGTCATAAACAGAACCATAAAAGTGAGACCCTAAAACAAATCAAACGGCCATCATCAAAAACAAAATAGGGTTACAAAATCCAACGATCAAAAACAAATCTCAAAAACCTATAAATTCCCAAAACCCTTAACTTCATCGTCCTCTTACCTCTCTTTGCTTCAGCTGTGAAATTCACAGCCACCGAAGCAAGAGAAAAAAAAAACCCTCAAAACCCCAAAACGCACCGTTTCATTACTTAACTGTTTCATTCTTCTGCTATGCCTTCACTACCTATCACAAACGACACCGTTTCAATGGAAAGCCCCAAATCAAAATCATCAAAAAAGAAAAAGCTTCTACAAAACGACGTCGTTTCAGAGGTCGACGCCGTTTCTGCGAAGAAAAAGGAGAGTTCGAAGAAAAGGAAGAAAAGTTCAGATGATGATGAAGAAACAAAGAGTGATATAAGCTCTGAAGAAGGTTCTAGAAAAGTGAAGAAGGAGAAAAAGAAGAAGAAAGCGAAGGTTGAAGAAGATGAAGAAATTGTTGAAGAAGAGGTTGTTGTGAAGAAAGATGATCCGAATGCGGTTTCGAATTTTAGGATTTCGGAACCGTTGAGGATGAAATTGAAGGAAAATAAGATTGAAGCTTTGTTTCCGATTCAAGCTATGACTTTCAATACTATTCTTGATGGGTCTGATTTGGTTGGTCGTGCTCGTACTGGACAGGTTTGTGGTTGTCTTTGGTTTAATTTGTGATTTTTTGAAGTGATTATGTGATTTAATATGTTTTTAGGGTTTAATGATGTTAATTTTTGGTTAATTTTGTTAATTGGTTTAATTTATGATTTTCTGTTTAGGTTTAAATTTTTCAGTAATGATATGATTTGATGTTTTTAGGGTTTATGGATGTTGGATTATATGATTTGATATGTTTTTAGGGTTTATGAATGTTGGATTTAGAGGATTATACGACGTTGATATGTGGCCATGTTATGAATTTGTAGTTTTATTTATCCTTTTTTGATTAATTTTTTATGTTTTGGTTATTTTTGGTTTGATTTTTGGCTTTAACAAAAAGTTAAGAGTTTTTTCTTTGAAGTGATTATGTGATTTAATATGTTCTTAGGGTTTAATGATGGTGTGTGTTGGTTGATTTTGTTAATTGGTTTAATTTGTGATTTTCGGGTTAGGTTAAGAAATTTTTATGTAATTAAGTGATTTTCTATGTTTTTAGGGTTTATGGATAATGAATTTAGATGATTTTATGATGTTGAAATGTGGCCATGTTATGAGCTTGTTTGGTTTAATTTGTGATGTTCTGTTTAGGATATGAATTTTCTTTTAGAGATCTAATTTGTTAAGGTTCTGATTTATGAGATCAGTAGGCATACTCTGACGGTATAAATTAATTTTACACTGTCACCCGATAAGAATCCATCAATCTGACATTTCATATAACTAATTTTAAAATGTCTTAATGATGCTGTGGAATACGAGATTCACCTTGGATGTCAGTGTGAAGCTATTTTACACTAACGGTGCATCTTCCATTTGATTTCTCTCAGATATTTTGGTTGTTTTTGTTTTTTGGTTGTATTTGTGATTTTTTGTTAGGTTAAGAATTTCTACGTAATCAAGTGATTTTGTACGTTTGTAGGGTTAAAGGGTGGTGAATTTAGGGGATTATATGATGTTGAAATCTGGCTATGTCACGAACTTTTTTGGTATAGATTATTTGTGAGAAAAATTTATGTGGTTTTGATTGTGTTTGTTTTTTCAATTAATCAGAATTTAAAAAAATGTTTTTATTAAATTATTATCAGGTGTGTTGTAGCTTTTGAAAAAATGTGATTTTTCTGAGTGTGGTAGATATGAGAGATTCAATCAAAATGATTTGTCTCTATTATGTACAAACATAAATTGCCATTGCTTCAAATTAAAATTTTTAAGAATAGTCTATATTAATTTGTGATAATTGCTTTTATTTTAATTTGAATCTTCAACAAAAGAATCCTTGGGTAGCCGTTGGAAAAATCTTTGGATGACCTGTGAGGTGAACTTTGATATTTGAGGGACTAGTTTTGTAGTAATTATTTTGGAAAACTAATATGATGGTGACAATTTAATGTTCAGAAGCGTATCTTGATTCAAAATATTTTTTAACAAATGAAATGTGATATGTGCATTCAAGTGTATAGCTTAATCTTTAGTAAATGAAAACGTGATTGTGACCTTTAAAGTTGATGGTTTGAAAGTCGCTGTGTGCCAAAACCTGAATTTCAAGTGAAGTAAAATTGTACTGCTATTGACTTGTATATGGATTTGTTGATTTATCTCTATTTTGCTTTTGCGTGAAAATGCAGGGTAAAACTCTGGCATTTGTGTTACCCATATTAGAGTCATTGACAAATGGTCCAGCTAAATCAGTTAGAAAGACTGGCTATGGGAGAGTCCCAAGTGTTATCGTGCTTCTACCTACAAGGGAATTGGCCAATCAGGTATAGTGCATCCAAGCCAAAGTGTCAGTTTCTTAGTTTTCAATATCATTCATATATACTTATCTATTGTGGTTTGTTGTGTATTAGGTGTATGCTGACTTCGAACTTTATGGTTCGTCCTTGGGATTGTCTGCTTGTGCTGTATACGGTGGAGCTCCATATGGCGCTCAGGAGACCAAACTTAGAAGGGGTGTTGATGTAGTTATTGGAACACCAGGGCGTATTAAGGTAATTTTAGTTATAGTGTGTTGTTACATGTGACTAGTTTTTTTATATCATGGGCAGAAGGTTAACTATAGATAGAAGCTTAACTGTAAGTGATTTGTTTTATAGGATCATATCGAGAGGGGGAATATTGACCTGAGCCACCTAAAGTTCCGTGTCCTTGATGAGGCAGATGAGATGTTGAGGATGGGTTTTGTTGATGATGTTGAACTCATTCTAGGTATTTGATTCGTGTTTGTCAGAATGTATATTTGGCTTGTTTTATGCTTATTCATGTGATCTAAATATCCAACTATGATGTTGTCTACTGTGCAACTTCAATGATACTCTTGTTTTTTCTTCTTTATTTTGCATTGTATTTACATGTTGCTCATTGTCAGTTGTCGGTCTAGCTCATTTTTTTCCTTGCACAAATCATGTGGTTCTGTTAACTTGGAGCAACACTGGAATTAAATTCTACCAATGGGAATCTGGATAGATTAATTAATCACTTACTATATCATATAAGAGATTTCTAGATAAGAGAACAGCAAGGGATTTCTAGATAAGAGAACAGCTTAAACATATAAGGGCATTTGTGTGAACAAATTAAGCTCTTATTAATATTATATAATATAATTGAGGAAATGAAATTGAACTCCACATAAGCTATACCCTTAGGTTTTTTATATTTGCTCTCATCTTGAAGATCTTATGACATTCAGCTGAAAACAGCTTATTAGCATATGCTGAAATATTTTTACAATTTATTTCAAACTCATCTTGATTGCTTATGTTTTATGACAAATCTAAGCAAGCCCTTCCATTTTTTTATTGAAACCCAGTCAACACATTCCCTAAAAATCATTTCTCATTTTTCCTACTGTTTGTAACTGTCTACTTAATATCACTCAATTTATGTTTGTTCAATTTTTTAGTTTGCACAACATTTTTGGTATTACAATGGGTTCATATTTTATTTTTACAGGTAAGGTACAAGATGTTACCAAAGTTCAGACACTTCTTTTCAGTGCTACTTTGCCAAGCTGGGTTAAGCAAGTATGTGTCTATATGAATTTTGTTCAAAATTTGTTGTTTGGTCTGTCTCTTGGTTGTTATTTATTTGAAATTTTGTGTTGCCAGATTTCTACGAAATTTCTGAAAGCAGATAAGAAAACTGCAGATCTTGTTGGAAATGAGAAAATGAAAGCCAGCACCAATGTTAGGCATATTATCCTTCCATGTAATAGTACTGCTAGGGCACAACTTATCCCTGATATTATTCGCTGTTATAGCAGGTGATTTTTAAATATTCATTTTGTGACTTAATATTTTATAAATGATGCATTTTAGAAACTTCAAAGTTTATATGTTGGCATGTGGTCTGTTTCAGTGGAGGCCGAACAATTATATTTGCGGAGAAAAAGGAGTCTGCTTCTGAGCTTGCTGGATTGTTGCCTGGAGCAAGAGCTCTCCATGGTGACATACAGCAGTCACAACGTGAGGTGAGCTATGAATTGATACGATTCTTGATTCCGGTTATCTTCATTGAATTGATACAATTCTTGATTCCGGTTATCTTCATTGAATGAATGTTCAATGGGGGGTCAGTCAGTAAAATTATTAATGACTAATGTGTTTGATTATAAATTTAAATTGGTAGCCATAGCAACATAGTTTGTGTATGCCTGTCATTATTACTCTATTGTTTTCTCTGAACCGTTTTCTGTGACTTTCAGATTACATTGAAAGGTTTTAGATCTGGGAAATTCATGACATTGGTGGCCACCAATGTTGCGGCCAGAGGTCTTGACATTAATGATGTTCAGTTGATTATCCAGGTACACTTGTTCATATATAATATATATTACAATAAACCATTTGTTATATTCCCTTTTATCTGATATTCTGAATCAAATTTGTTTTAGTGTGAGCCTCCGCGGGATGTAGAAGCATATATACATCGATCTGGGCGGACAGGAAGAGCTGGTATATCTGATATTCTGAATCAAATTTGTTTTATTTTGATATTCTTGTTGAAGTTTTGGCGTATAGTTTTTTTTTTAAATGGAAAATTTTGGTTTATATAGTTGCTTTGGTTTTTTTTCTTAGGCAACACTGGAGTTGCTGTGATGCTTTATGATCCCAGAAGGTCGAATATAGCTAAAATAGAAAGAGAAGCAGGTATAAAATTTGAACATGTATCTGCTCCTCAGCCTGATGAAATTGCCAAAGCTATGGGTGGGGATGCTGCTGAAATGATTACCGAAGTGTCTGACAGGTATGCATGTGATATTGTATGTTCATTATCTTACTGTGTTTTAACACTGTCATCTGCTGCTAACACACGTCATGTATGCAGTGTGATTCCTGCATTTAAATCTGCTGCTGAGGAACTTTTGAACAACTCTGGTTTATCAGCTGTTGAGTTACTCGCAAAAGCTCTTGCAAAAGCTGTTGTAAGTACAACTCCCTTCCATTTTTTTGTCCTTTTAAAATTTATTTCCTTGATTTTTCAAGACGACTATCATCTTCTTCATCATTGTGTTCCTCTGATATGGGAAAATGTTATCTCCAGGGTTATACTGAGGTAAAGAACAGATCCCTACTGACTTCGATGGAGGGTTATGTTACATTAATTCTTGAGGGAGGAAAACCTATGTTCACCCCATCGTAAGAACTTATCTATATTTAATTGGGCGTATATGTTTGTTTGTTGGCAACTTTTTTTAATTCTTTCTAAGCTATGTTTTAAACATCACGAGTGTGTTTTTCCCGTGTTTGGTTTTGTTTGATTTATGCTTTTGTTGGTTGTGTCAGCTTTGCATTTGGAACCCTGAGGAGATTCGTACCTGAGGATAAGGTTGACGCTGTGCAAGGTCTTGCTCTTACTGCAGATGGACAGGGTGCTGTTTTTGATGTACCAGCCAAGGACTTGGATATATTTCTCTCAAGTAAAATTTCATCTCATTGCTATATAGAATTTTGAATATAATGGAATATTACTAGCATTTACGTTATTTCTGTTTTTCACCTTTTCCTTCACATACCAGTAGATCATCAATTTTGCTCATTTTTTCATTTTGATTTTTTTTGCTTTCCAGGTCAAAAGAATGCTGTTAATGTAAGCCTGAAGGTTGCTAAAGAATTGCCTAGTTTGCAACAAAGAGAGGAATCAAGTGGGCGCAGATTTGGCGGTGGTCGTGGATTTTCAGGCGGTAGAGGTGGAGGAGGTTATAGGTTTGGCGGAAGAGGTGGTGGTGGTGGAAGAGGTTATGGTGGAGGCAGAGGAGGGGGAAACAGATGGTAAGAAGGAAAATTGCATACACATAGATGCTGAGCACTGAAGTTTAGTGTTTGTGTTATTGTAACACCTTACCACATGGATGCAAATTACCCTTGGGAATGTTTAACCATATCCCACCCCCTTACAATTTTGATGACCGTTTGAACATTGAACCCTTTATACGAGGGAATATTTTTTCCCTCTATTATTTATCATTTATGTTATGTGTTATTCTCATCAATTTGAATCTTTACTGGAAATTGTAAGAATTAGGTTGCTGTTTTTTTAGAAATGATTTTTGAGTGTATTGATGACAATGGAGAAGATATATATTCTATCATTTATAATTTTCTGAACTTTCATTCTTCACTATGTTATATTTCAGACAACGATATATTCGAACAGTAATATATTCTAAGAATAATAACAAGTACAAGCATAAGAATAAGTAATTCGTGTCTTTTGTTATCCACGACACTGAAACATGAAGATTCACGCTAGTGGGATGTCATACTTTTCGTAAGGATGACCTACATGACGACTAGAGGAATCCGGTATTAGTTTGTTATGATAGGAATTTTCATCGATCATTCTATGAGGATGTATTTGAGATTACTTCACTCAGATCCAATTCATAAAATGAACCCAGATAATATTGTTTGTCACACACTAACCTTCTAACGTAAATTTGAAAACATGATTTGAATAAGATAATAATGAAGCCTTGTAACCTTAGGTCCTTGTTTTGATGATGTTTATTTGTTAGGTAATACATTTATTAGAATGTCCATTTGACGATGTTATAATATTGATAGATATAGACTAGAATCATGTTAAAGCACTCTAGCAATTGTCTTCCCTTGTGTTATCTTGTTCCATGTGTCCGATTTGGTATACACACATAGAAAATGTCTTCTCTTTTGGCAAAAGTCAGTTTCTAGCATTTTGATTCGATTCAAATTACTTTGAATCGTTCACTAGAAACTTCTGTCACGTGCCTTGCAATTTTGATTCGATTCATGTCTTGGTGAATGGTATCATGTATGATTCGATTCAAATTATTTTGATTCGTATCACTATTTATCTCTGACTTTGGTTTTTGTCTTAGTGATTCGATTCACATGATTAACGAATCATATCAATCTTCATTATGGGCAATTTGAATCGACTCATTACAGGTCTGAATCGTATTAATCTTCATGCTTCATCTTGTTTGCCTTTTTGCTGTCTGAATCGAATCACACATTAAGTGAATCAATTTAGTACATTATTTTTGGCCAAAATGTTGCACTTGCCACCCTTTTCTATATATACTCATATCATCCTAACACCCAAAATACTAAATCATTTGCATCTATTTTCTCTAGAATCTCCAAACCTCATTGTCTATTTGTTCTTGAGATTAAACATTTTTTCTAAGAATCCTTGTGGTCTTTTGAGTCATAGATTGCTATATGGATTGTAAGTTGATTGCTTTCAAGGATATTGATTGGGAATCAAGGATCTAAAGTGAATTGAGTAATTTCATTCCACCTCCAAGGGTATTGGGGGTTCTTTCTAAAGTTCTGGTGTTGACGGGGATCCAACCACCAGATGGAGCAACGAAGAGTTCGAGTGAAGAGCTTCAAGGATTGCACGGGTGATTGAGGATTCGAAGACATCAAGAAGCACCAATTTCAAAGGGTATTTGAAGATTGAAGGAGTGGTTGCAATAGGAATTGAAGAGCTAGGGTAGTTTAAAGGAATTCTTGTAATCACATTGTAATCAAACATTCATATTTTAGTGGAAGTCCTTGGTGGAGACGTTTCCACCAAGAAGAGTAGAATTAGCCCGAAGCGAGGACGAAAGAGTGAACTACTATAAATCTTCGTGTCTTTTCTCTTCTCTCTCCTCTTTAATTTTGTTTAATTGTACATATGCTTGCTTGATAAATTGTTACGATAGAAATTGGATGTGATCTTGTTTCAACTTGTTAAACTTGAGTTAATTCATTGAATTAGTTTTCTCTTAATCTACATTGATCACATTTGAATTCAATCTAGTGTCAATTCATCAAACACATATACCTTGTGTTCAATAGTATAATTATTTAATTGCTCTTAGGTTTGGTTTGAGATTTGTCTAGTTATGTACTTTGTGTGAGAATTATCAATAATATAGTGTGTTAAGATTCGACTTTGAATCTCTCAATTCCAAGTGAATCTTATTATTATTACATAGTCTTATTACTTTTGTCATTGCCATGGAATCGAACAAAAATCCAATAAGTTATCTTTGTTTTCGAAAATCGCTTTCGCTAAAAACTCGATAAACTTTTAAAACACAATTCGCCCCCTCTAACGCGTATTACCTTGCCATATAGACCAACAAGTATGACAAGAATTATGATAGTATAGAGTTAGCAATCCTAATTTTCCCCCGGTCGCTAATATATGCAGAATACTAAATCCTAAAATAGGTTTATGTTTAGACAGATGGCGATCATAGGTTCCCCGAGATTTCCTACAGCCTAGGATAGGTGGAACTCACTAAGACATCATGTCTCACCCTTGTCCATTTATCAGATGTATAAGACGAGCAATTTGATATTTTGTTTAGAGAAATTTTTTTATTATTGTAATTTTAATTTATCCAGTACTTTATGTATCACAACCTTCTAAATATTCGAGACAATTTATTATGGGCGTTACAATTCCATTTGTTCTTGAAGTTCTTTGTTTGTATATCCACATGATCAGAAGAGGACAAACTGTACTATCAGAGTCTGATAGAGACGACTTTAGAGAAAGACAATTCTGACTCACTTAGAGTCTTCTGTCCTTTAGACTCTGGTAGCCTTTAGAGTCTGATGGTCTTCAGAGTGAGGTAGCCTTCAACATCTGGTGGTCTTCAGAGTCTGATGCATATTTTCAGCTTCTCTCGTATATATTCTTCTAGGGCCAGATCTTGATTTTATGCTATGAATTTTAATCTATTGTCATGTACACTTGAATATATATTAGCATGTCCAATTGTTCTTTAATAATTTGTTATCATTAAAACTTTAGAGGTATTGTACAACTCCAATTTTGTTCCAACATAATTGTTATACACCGACAATGTAAAGTTTTAGCCTAGAGGGTTAATGAGATATTTAAGATATACTGACGAAGGTTCGCTCCTTCTAAACAACCATTAGAAAATAATATTGGTGATAATGTGATAATTTGATTATGAATAAATGGGCTCCTTTTATAAGAGAAAATACAAGAGTCAACTCCTTCATTTTAGGAGTGATTTAATGATAAATTAGTAACCATAAATAGGATGATAAAAATAATAATGATATATTTCAACCCCCCCCTCAACTTGGTGCATAAATATCAATCATGTCCAACTTGCTGATCAAGTATTCAAATGTTGTTTTCCCAAGCTTTTGGTTAATATGTTTGCTGTCTGTTGATTGGAAGAAACAAATGGCAAGTAGAGAATACCAGAATCTATCTTTTCTTTGAAGAAATGACGATCGATCTCAATATGCTTTGTACAATCATGTTGAATAGGATTGTGAGTAATGCTTATAGTTGCCTTGTTGTCACAATACAATTTCAGTGGAAGTTCTACCACTATCTTTAGTTCCTTCAAAGCTCTAAGAATCCACATACCTTCACAAATTCCTTGAGCCATTGCTCTAAACTCAGCTTCAACACTACTTCTTGCAACTACTCCTTGTTTTTTACTTCTCCAAGTCACTAGGTTCCCCCACACATATGTGCAATAACCTGAAGTTGACTTTCTATCTGTAATAGACCCTGCCCAATCTGCATCAGTGAAAATTGCCACATTTTTATCGTTGGTCTTCTTGAAGAATAAACCTTTTCTAGGAGTTGCTTTCAAGTATCTCAAGATTCTATGCACAACTTCAAGGTGTTATTCATATGGATCATGCATGAACTGACTAATAACACTAATAGAGAAAGCAATGTTGAAATATATCATTATTATTTTTATTATCCCATTTATGGTTACTTATTTATCATTCAATCACTCCTAAAATGAAGGAGTTGACTCTTGTATTTTCTCATATAAAAGGAGCCCATTTCTTCATAATCAAATTATCACATTATCGCCAATATTATTTTCTACATGGAATCAGAGCACCTGATTTTGGGGGTATTGCTTCCGCATAAACCCTAGCCGCTGCCATTAGGGGTTTTTCGTTTTTTATTTAGCGAGCACTGTTCATCTCGCCAATACTATTCACCCCATAAGCACTGTTCACGTGAACTATTCACTCATGTAGTACTGTTCACATGAGTTACCGTTCATCTGGAAAAAAAAACCCTTCGAATTGTAACTTGCTATTTTTGAGTTACTTGGATTGAAAAATGAAGGGGATGAATAAATCAAAGTTCAAAAGAGAGGAGGCAAAGCAAAAGCT
>Ga0315914_1006257_pt1 | contig 16943 bp, 7 predicted proteins | sample MpolenodulesMG_FD_203920 | JGI IMG/M metagenome (GOLD analysis project Ga0315914, IMG submission 203920) | Medicago polymorpha root nodule microbial communities from Los Angeles, California, United States - elongated nodules | ecosystem: Host-associated > Plants > Roots > Nodule | place: USA...
AACAACTACTCATTATTTTTAAAAAATAGCACCAATAATAATATTTATTAATTTCACCTACTAACATATTTTAATAAATTAAAATATAAAATGGGGTGTTACATTAGGAACTTAGGATCATTTTTTTTTCAATGAGTTCTTAAAATTCATAAAATCTTTTGAAATCATTTCAAATTTTATGAGTTAAATCCAAATTGTAAATCTGGATAATCTTTTAAAATCCTGCAAAATCTTTTAAAATTCTCAAGACTTTTTTAAACAAAAATAATCCTTTAAAATCCTAATTCAATACACCTTTTTTTAAAATAAAAAAAAAGAAAGAAAAGAAACTCATGCTTTTTAAAAATAATCATTTTAAGAGTATTACATTTGTTTGAGTTTTCAACCGTTTCATTAATATCCTCACTTCACCTGTGCTACTTTAAAATAACAATGATCATTTTCCTTCTTTTTTTTTTGAACAACCATTTTCCTTCATTATAAGTAGAGCTGTCAAAATGGACTAGCCTGTATGGAATGACTCATTAAACCTGATTAATTGTAGGGCTCTGACCTAAAATATTGAGCCTGAATTTTTATAGGGTTTCTTAGCCTGGCCCTAAAAAGTCCGGTAGCCGTAAGGGCTAGCCTGCACGGGCCGCGGGTAGCCCCTTGACTTAGCATAACAAAAAAAACCTATATATTATATATAGTTTTTAAATAATTCTTTAATTAGTCAATTATGAAACTAAAAAATAAAAGTGAAAATTCCTTGAATTAACACACAAATATAAAAGTAATATAAAATTATATTTACTCATTTTGTTACTTATAATTTTAAAGATTGAATATATAAATATCTATAACAATAACATACATAATTTATTTAAAATTATTTTTCTCGTTGTTTTAGTTTGCGACGTTTGTACGATAACGTTGACAAATTTTTTTGTGCCAGACATTATTTAAACATATTAAAATATTATTTCTAAGAAATTTTACAGTATTTTTTTATTTTTTTAAAAAAAGTAATTTTTAATACGGGCCGACCCGTTTAGCTAGTGGCCTGTGTAGGGCCGAGCTTGGTAGTATGGTTCAAGCCTGTATTTCAACCGGGTTTTTGGTTCGGCTCGAAGCCCGTTAGGGCTGGCCCTAAACAGGTCAGTTAGCCTGTTTTGACAACTCTACTTATAAGCAGTTTTTTCAATTATATTATTAACTTTTTGGTTATATGAGAAAAAGAAAAAAGAGGTTAATTTTAATAATTTTTTTAATCCATATAAAATATTTATGCACTCAATTGTAGTCTCTACTAAATTTAAATTTGTTTAATTATATTTAAATTTTTATGCTTTTGAACAATTTCTTGTAGACGTGTTAAGAACATTACTAAGAGTTTTTCCGTAAAAAATCATCTCAAAATTTGATTTCTACATCCATATTTTTGTTAATTTTATGTTGAATATTTTTCGTTCAAAAAATTCAAATTAAATTCATTTTTTGTTAAAAAATTCTAAATTTTAGTAAATGAACATTTCGTAGTGTTCTAAACTTGTCCCATAAAAATCGTTAAAAAATTGAAGAGTTTGAGGATAATTATAAAAAATTTGTTTTAGCAAGGACTATAATTATAAGTAATTTTTTTGTAGGGATTAAAAAAACTATTAAATTAAGTAAGGAATAAAGTCAAAACTTCCAGATTTTATAGGGACCAAAAGCATGATGAAAAAAAATGGGAAGGAAACTAAGTCCTGCCTAAAATATCGTCTGGTATAAGGTTGAGAAATGTTGAGAATTTGAAGGTTTATTTGTTCTTGATGTACCTTTTGTCTTAAGCTTTGGATTCATTAATTTTATTTCCTTAAAAATATAAAAAGGTCATGCTCGGAACTATTGCATTAGATGTCACGGTTTTCTTTCTCCAATATGTTTGGCTATCTAGGGTGTTACAGTTTTAGAATATTCCATGGAGTTACTTTCAATATAGAAAGAAAAACTCTTTTTTTTTTAGGAAGGAAAGAAAAACTCTTACAAGTCACTTGTAACTGTAATTCACAGTTTTGACTTTAGAGGTGAATACTTGATATTGCACGAGCCTAATAAATATTTGATATTGTATGAGCCTAATAAATATTTGTATATGATTTGGTGAATAATGAAAAATAATAATTTAACTAGATGGTGCACCAATGGGATGTAGATGAATATTGTATGAGACTAATATTTTTATAATATATAGAAATGTAATATATCTTACTAGGTGAATTCTAGGGTGAGGTTTCAATTAAGTCCCTCACCGGTGGACCATTTACAATAACAAATAAGAACCATTAGATTAATCAAACTTATACATCATATTATACACCGTATGCGTTAAATCACACATATCTTTTTCCTCACCCTCCTCTGTTACCAAACGTCGATATCCACCATTGTTGCCCTTGCATTAACATTTATTTGGGTGCTTATGATGGCAGCCATGGAGAAGAAGAATCAAGGTATTTTCCCAAATGAAAGATCTTAAAATGTTATTTGGATCAATGTAAAGAAATAAGTCCTTGATTCATCGACACACCTTTCAATTTTTTCTTTAAGGAAAAAGTAATAATATTGAAAAAGATGTTGCAATGAAATGAAATCAGAAGAAATGACAATAATTGTTTGCTGCTCACTTTGTTTTATTTCTGATTCACTGAAATTATTAAAAAAAATTATCTATGTATATGTTTCCCATTGTTGCCACATGCCAAGGCATCAAGGACATGAACACAGTTCAATTTGGGAAGGTTCAATTTTATTTTCTGGCCTCAACAACATTTTCTTTGTATGTTGAACTTACGCGACAACCGTGTATGAATTATTCAGATCTCATATGGGTATTGTGGAAGATATAGGGGGGCATGATTGTGTGTAGCAATCTTTCAAAGTTCTATTTTTATTTTTTAAAAATCCCAACCTTTCATCAAATCCGACGGTGAATAAAAAGTGGTCCACCGGTGAGGGATTTAATTGGACCCTCACCCTAAAATTCACCAAAAAATATAAGACTGAGTCTAAAGATTCTTCACAATACTAACACTATAAAAGAATAATTTACACAAGTGTTATTTCTAAAAAATATATTTTCACACAGGATATTTTAGACTCAAATTTAGATAATATATGATTTAAAAGGATATATGAATCGCATATTAATTTACATCAAATATTTAGATATTTCATAAAGTGATTTAAATCCCAAATTTTAAAGGTATAGAATAAATCAAATCTTCTTAAAATACTTTGGGTGTAAAATAATATACTAATATTTACCAGATAATTGGGGATAAAAAATTCCTCATTGACACATTAAATTCAATTTTTGAAAGAGTTGAATTATTTCTCATAAGTGCCATATAAGAGTAAGGAATGTTCGTAAAATTTTCTCACAAAAAATGTGAGAATATAATTTATTTATCCCCAAACAATAACATATAAATATCTACATGTGTCAAAAAATTCCAAAATAATAAGAATATAATAAATAGTTATTATTTGGCATAAAAAAACAATTTTCGATTTTTTTTACGCGCTTCCACGCGCCAGAAATGCGTGAAGCATCTTCTTTTTTTACTGAAAAACGGTTCGAAATGACCCACGATTGACCCGATTGGATTCTCGCTCATTAGTGGACGAATTTTGACGATTCAAGTGGGGTTAAAATCGCGATTGAGATACAAAAGGATTTCACATGTCAATTTTTCGGATTATCGACTTAACGACAAATCTAAGAAACTAGGGTTCATCCCAAAATCCAAAATTGATACTGATTTCTCATAGAACAATACACATCGATCTACCTCTCATTGGGTTTAGCTAAATGGTTCAACCCATCACGGTCAATTTAGAAAGAATAGCTAAAGCACACATATTTATCAATTAATTAGTGCTTAACACAATAGACCATAATTTATAATATAATATTAACTTATAATAATTGATTATTGTCAATCCATAATTGATTAATTAAAATTAATCCAACAATAAAATGATGTATAAATATTTAGTTTAAGAAGCTAAACAAATCCACTAAAATTGGCACCGAAAAGAATCAAACCTAAGACTCTAAAAGAAGCACACTTCAAAACCACAAGTCAACACGACCGACCTAAATGGAATTTTGATGTATAAATGTTATTTTTAGAAATTAGTAAAATTGTCTACGATTCAATTGTTTTTATGTCTCTTAATTAATCTGATCTATATATACAGTTTTTTTATACTAATAAATAAATCATGAAAGTATTTCAACAGAAAGGAAAGTCTCTTATCGTGTATTGATGATTGACTTGGGCTAAATACTTCATGCGTGACTGTCTATGATGTTTTGTTGAATCATGCTCTTTACCCAACACATTTTGCTCGCGCCCAACTAAAATACTGAAAATACCCTTACGTAAGTTAACTCGTGCATGTGTAAAATTACGTTTGTTTTACCCATGCGTGACTTAAGTCACGCTGCATGAGTTAACTCACGCAGATATTATACCCCGCGTGAGTTAACTCACACTAGTTCAATTTCTTTTAATATGAATTAATGCTTCCAACTCTCTGAATGACAAACTATTGCCTTTATTGTTTCTTCTTTCGTTTTCTGCATTCTTTGTTTCTTTCTTGTTTGCATTTTCATTCATGTGTATAGATTTTGTTATTATCTTACTATGATTACATTGTATATAGATTATGTTGTGACTTGGTATTTGGATGGTTAATTAATTGGAATTGAAACTCGAACTGGAATTTAAAGGAATTAAGTGATTCTTTTAATTATAAACAATGAAGAAATCAACAAAAATAATTTTTCTTGTGCTTTCTTTAATTAACGAAACTGAGTCATAAATTAGAGAGTTGGAAGCATTAGTTCATAATAAAAGAAATTGAACTAGCATCAGTTAACTCATGCGGGGTGTAACACTTGCGTGAGTTAACTAACGCAGAATTTTACACATACGTTTGTTAACTCACGTAGGGGTATTTTGGTTAGTTTGGTTCGGTGGGAGCAAAACTTGGTTGGAGAAGAGCAGAATTTTGTTTCTTTTCCTACCTTCCACACCTATTTTGAATTATGAAATCCGAATAGTTGGAGCATGTTTTTAACATACTTTTAGACTTTTTAGATTATATAATTTAAAATCTGAAAATGCATGTGAGAAACTAATAGCATGATGGAAAATAAAATTATTCCTTATTTTTTGGTTAAAAAAGACGAGCCATTGTTTTCTTTGTCAAATGGACTTGGGTACATGGAGAAAGAAGTGCTTCGTGCAATATAAGGCTAAAATGATATTTTCTATATAGCACACCCATACCTAAGCCTCTCACCTCCAAATAATGGAGATTTATTTGGAGATAAATCCCTTTGAAAACGACAAGTTCCTTAAATTTAAATTTTGAGTTATATTACTATTTTTTTTTTGGGTTTGTCTAACATGTGCAATATTGCACATGTGGAACTAAAAGTAGTAACTTTTTTTTATTGAAAAACACCAATTATTTACCATTTTAAATTTCTTAACATTTGCATATGATAGAAAAAACCATTTTTTTTGTAAACAAGTATATTCTATATAATTCAAGTTTTACAAAATGTTAATTTTTGTCTCTCTCTTGACAGCAAAATGCTTAAAGCATTTCATTCATAATAATACATCAGGTAATAAGTCAAAAGCAAAAGGTAGTTAAAAGTGAAAAATGCTATTATTTGAAATATTTTGAAAAAAAAGGGAAGTAAGGATACTATGTGGTATGAAAATACCATTCCATAATATACCGAACGAATCATTTTTAAAAAGAAAAAAAAAAATTAGAAAATTGATCTTCTCATTTTAAGAATTGCACATTTTAATTTTCATGAGAAAAACAGTTTTCTAAAATTAATTAGATCAATTACTTGTGAGTCCAAAATACAACATTGAAACTCTTACATGATTGTTCGTTTAGTCTTTTAATTGTCATTGAAGAAATTATATTTGTACAACCACTTTACTACAATTTTTTGATAACTTTATCTCTCATATTTACATTATATTCTTATTCTTTTCTTACATTTTTCTCTCTCTCTATTATTTTATACCAATAAGAAGAGAAAAAAATAAAAGTTATCATCAAAATTGTATCCCTACTCATTCTTTTTTCCTCTGAATATCAACTTTCAAGAGTTATCTCACAAATCTTTAAAACACATAGTATCGTTTAAAAGAGCACAAGTATCAAACTCTTGCAGCAGCTGTTCTTGGTCCTGCTAGGGCCCACTAATAAATGGGGCAGGGTACGCTGAAAAACATGAATATTTTGTCAACTCAACCTCTGGCAAACCGTATTGACCAAAATGTAAACATGACACACCATGTGTAGCAACTTGGATGTAACTAAAAGGTTGACGATTTTGTTTCTTAAAAATTTCAAAGCATTTTTCAAAGAATATAGTGGGAATAATCCCATCGTAGCTAGTACTAATTATTAGCTGAATAATAGTATTTCATCAACTCCTTAGAATTTTATGCCAATGCCATGGAAAATGAGTTTTAGTGTAGTTATTGATTTTTTTTTCTCATTGGTTGAATGGATGGATTCATTTAATAAATTTGTGTCATCAGAATTACAACTCATTTCAATTCGATATCTATCTAATTTCATGATATCTATCTAATTTCATTAGTGTTTCTCATTAGAATTTTAACCTTGCAATTTTGTCTAAACAAGGTTGGCGTATTATGTACAACGACGACTTATTGATCTCATAATGTTTGAAAGGAAGGTATTTTCCTAGAAGCAATTACTTGAAAGCTTCAACTGGTTACTGCCCAAGTTATACGTGGAGAAGTATTTTGCAAGCACGAGTGGATGTTATTGAGAAAGCTGGTATTTGGAGAGTAGGAGACGGTCGTCTAATTAATGTATGGGAGGATAATTGGCTTCCTTATCAAAATGGATACAAGATTTGGTCCCCTAAACCCCCTAATTGTGATATTATGTTTGTCTCAAATCTCATTCACCATGATATTCGATGTTGGAATGCTCCTTTAATTAATGAAATTTTTCTTCCTTTTGAGGCTCAACAAATTCTTCTATTGCCAATTTCTTTCTCTCAATTGCAAGATGAATTTGTGTGGGGTGCTTCACGGTCAGCTACTTTTTCTGTGAAGAGTTCATACCATTTCTTAAAGGCAAGGCGTGAAGCAGATGGCTCACATGGCTCAATGCAGGACAATAATCACCAAGTGTGGAAAAAATTATGGAAAATAAAAAGTATTCCAAGACACATCCACTTTTCTTGGAGGATTCTACATGAAAAACTACCAGTAAAAAATGATCTGTTTAAAAAAGGAATAAGTAGCGATCCATTGTGTGTTCTTTGTGGGGAACATAATGATACAATTTCACACCTCTTTATGGAATGTCATTGGTCAAAGCAGATATGGTTTGCTTCCTGTTTGAGTGTGGTATTTAATTCGCATGATTCCAGGTATGTTCCTTTTCATAAGTGGTTGGAGGAAAAGATTATTGATGTCGATGAGGATATTATAATTCATGTTTTGGCCTTGTGTTATGAGATATGATGTGCTAGAAATAAGAAATGTTTTTAGGGGACTGATGTTGATGTGGCTTCCACTGTTCAAAAGGTACAAAGATCTATTGTGAATTTCAAGAATGCCAGTACACTGTTGGTAGAGACACTAAGTGGAGGTCCAATTTTGCCAATATATGATGTTCATTGGACCCCTCCTTTTAATGGTTTCTATAAGCTTAGTGTTGATGCAGCAGGTCCGATAGAGGGTGATAAGTGGGGTATTGGTGTTGTGGTGAGAGATAATGAAGGTGTTGTCATTGGTGCTAGTTCCTGGCAAGTCTTTTCATTACTAGATTCAGAGGTTGCAGAAACTTTAGCTATGCGGAAGGGTTTGGAATTTGCAAAAGACATGTCTTTTCTAAATCTTATAGCAGAATCAGATGCTTCTAATGTGATTTTAGTGTCGAATGCTCACCAACAATCTCCCCACTATGTTGGCTCTATTATTCGAGATTGTATTAGTTTTAAGGGTAGTTTTCGTAGTTTAATTTTTTTGCATGTTAGACGTGAAGCCAACCAAGCTGCTCATTATTTAGCTAAATATGCTCTTAAGAATTTAGATTGCATATGGGTCGAAGAAACTCCGCCTTGTATTTCTGCAGTCTTGACATTTGATTTATTGTCAAACTTTCGTTAATGAAATGAAATTGTCTTTTAACGTCAAAAAAAAAAAAATCAAGGCTTTTTTGATTTTTGGTATTTTTTTTATTGAGATTTGATTTTAAACCCGTTATTTCTAAATTTGAGATTTTAATTTACATATTTCACGAGTTTTAAATTTTTTCCACAAGTCAGTTTGAGACTTACTTTTTATGACATGTCATATTCATTAATAATAAAAATTACATTTTATGATGTGCCATTGCTGATTTGAACTACAAAACAACGAATTTTAGAAAAATAAACTTACATATGACCAATGAAACTAGAAAAAAAAAATGTTACAATTGAGTTTTTTTAGTCTAAATTATCAATGTCACATCGTCAAATGTGATTTTACATCATTAATGAAATCATGTCATAAAAACAAACATCAAAATGAGTTGTGGGGAAAAGTCCTGAAACTTCTAAAATTAAGGACTAAAACTCCACAATAAGAATGCAAGTAAATATATGTGTTTTGTGGTGGTGAAAGAGCCTCACAAAATTGAAAATTCGACCACAAATCACTTGTTTGAGGCAGCCAAAAAACCCTCACAAGTTTTGTAATTGCCAATGCTGCCACAATTTATGGTAGTCTAAACCCTCGAAAAACATCCATTAGATTAAAAAAAAAACTTTCATTATGTGTTGATTTAAAATATCAAAAACTAACTTTTTAAAAATAAAAAATAAAATGTGGCGGTTTAGACCACCACAAATTATCAATTATCTAAAAAATCAATGTAAAAACATAAAAATATATATTTTTAAATAGAAAAACCAATTTAAATTTATTTTTAAAAAAACAAAAAAAAATGTAACCAATTTTAAAATCAAACAAAAAATTAAAATAGAAAAATTTATTTAAAAAATGAAATAGTAGAAAGAAGGAGGAGAGAATGATAGTAGAGAGAATCTAGATAAAAAGCTTAAGAGAGAAAATAGAAGTGAGAAATAAGGAAAGATGAGAAGAATCAAGTGTAACACAAACACACATGTAATATGAGGCAAATTTATGATGACTTTAGCCCTTACAAATTTTTAGAGAGAAATGGAAATTTTCAGAGACAACGTAGAGGAAAAATTTAGAGAGAAGACATAAGTAAGAAATGAGAAAGATGATAAGAATGAAGCGTGAGGGGGGCAATATGCAGCTGTTTAAGCCCTCACAAATTTGTCTGGTCTAAGCTCTCACAAAATTTCTTCGTAACTAAATTAGTGATGGCGTAAGCCCTCACAAAACCCAACAATAGTTGTAGCAGAATAATCTCCCACAAGTTTCTTGAGAACTTAATTTTTCAATAATAACAACAAATTTGAATTTTAAAATTTGTGAGAGTATTTTTTACCAGTAATTTGTGAGGGTATTTTAGAATTCATAAATCTTATTTTAGTTTGCTACAAAAGAGTGTTTTTGTTGTAGTGGAAAGGTACTCAAAATCAAATTTAGTTAAAATAGAATGATCGAAGATGCATTTAGGCCAATTTAAAACTGAGGTTTACTATTTTAAATGCATTATTTCTCATTTAAAATTGTAAAATATGTAAATTATTTATGTAGTGTACATTCATTTGAAGTTTTGTGTCGGTTCTCTCTTATCTAACTAAATAGCTTGAGGGTCAATACAATTTTAATATTGACTAGACTTCCGACCCGTGCGACGCACGAGACCTACCGACTATAAAATAAACTAATAAATTATACCTTTGTAGAAAATTGATGTCAAATAAGTTATATGATAAATATGTATTAACATTAATCATATGATAATATTCCTAACATTTTTATGTGTGAGTTATAAGTTTCACATTGTTTAGAAAATTTGAGGTTGAACACTATAAGTGAGAGGACTCATAGTCTCATTGCCTTAAGATTTTGGGTTAAAGTTTAGTATCTCTCACTCTTGCATGGTGCCTCGTGACCCAACACATTCATATGTTTGGAAAATCGTACAAACATCATAAGTTATCATAGATTACGAAATATTTTTCTATAGACCACATTTGACACTTTACGTTACTATATTCACCATATTTATCGGCTGTCAATATCATCAACCCTTCTCTTAAAGTAATTCTTGAAATTGCAATGTATAATTGATCATGTAAAAAAATAAACGTTTGCAAATATATCTCAACATGTTTAAGCGATTAATCTCGCCTCTTATTAAAAGTCATTGCAATTAAATAGTTAAGATGGCTAACTACCACTTTAATGCAAGTCATTACCCTTGTTTTATCTAAATAAAAATAGATATATTAATATATAACTTTCTGAAGTAAAATACAAATTATAAATTATTAAGTGTGTATTCAGGAGGGTGTATAGACAATTACACCTAGTGAGTCATAACCTTTTTTTTCAATGGAAACTTACACTTAAGATCGGTGGAGAATATTGCATCTCTTTAACTTGTTATTTTTCTATATAAAAAAAATAACCAATATAAAAAATGATAAACTTATTGGAAGATAAATGAATAAAAGTTACTCCAATACATAATATATACTACATCAGTGATAAAGATCTCCAAATAAGTCAACCTGATAAGAATCATAAAGCTTGGAAAATGTGGTTTGTTCACGGTCAAGATTGCTAAATTTTGTACATTTGGACAATTTTCCCTGAAACAAAAATAAAATTGCAAGTGACATGAAATAGGAAGAATTACACAATATTTTGGAGCTGTATAAATTTCATGTGTACATGCAGTCCATATAAATGGTTGATGGGATGTATTCATCTGCCACATGATAGTGGCCCAACGGTTAAACAAAGGTAGATGCCAATGTATAGAAATCAAATTATTGACGGCCTATATCAATCGAAAGCAAGTCTTGTTTCAGCAATCTTGGATGCTTTAAATGTTCTATCGTTTTCTGCCTCTTAAGTCCATGTCTTCTAACAATTTTGGAATGAAAGAGAAGTGGAAAATTTGAAGACCTTGCAAGAAATACAATTCATAAACATATTTCACAAAAGGAATTGACACATAAACACCTGTATGGTATAAGAGCATTGATATTTTCTAGAAAAACAAACTTATATACTACTCACAAATAACTGATGCTTAATTTAGATGACATGTGTATCATTTTTACTTGATTCACAAACCTAAAGCTACGAAGGATAATAACCTGATAAGCTCCAAACTATAATGTAGAAGTTATGCAAGCCAGTTTCATTTAATTTTGCAGGGACAAAGAGAAATTCATCAGTGATTACAGATGAAAAAAAAAATTAACATCAACTTTATATGGATATATAAAGCATTAACAAAAACTCTCAAAATGGAATGAAAAAAAGAATATATTGCAAACAGAGATCAAAGCAGCAATAAAAACTCTCAAACTGGAGTAATAAAAGAATAATAACCGGAATATGGAATACAGTGGCAAAAATAGTATTTACCAGGCAAGCCAGAGCAAAGTTTCAGCATTGCGTGTAGCCATTACGAAGATGGAATATTACAGAGATGGAATAAAGGAATAGAGCAATTAAGGTTTCTGTCTTGCATGTATATATAGCCAAAAGCTTTGGTATTGTAACATGTGCATATGCGTGGAGAATATGCCAGAATTAGTGGAGAGCTGTAACATTTTACATGGAGTATACCAATGGACAAATTAATTGCAGTTTATAGTTACAACTTGTGTATTTTGAAATTCAAAATTTGAAGAATATGTAAAGGCTAATAAATTACGGTACATAACACACCTAACCAAATCCCACAGATTTCAACGTAGCCAACTTAGTGGAGGGAAAATAAGTAGGGTTAAGTGGCTAATTACAACTAATGCTATACAATTAGAGGGAAAAATTAGGTCAACTAGTAGCATTACCTAATAAGCATTTAGAGTAAGGGATGAAATCACAGCTAATATTCCACATAATCATGTTAGAACCTGCACAACCTCTTGACTCTAGACGAATATACGATGCAGTATTTCATGAGGAATTCAACTACAAGTGCGTAGTAAATTGCTTCCAACTTTTCTCTATTTCTGATGCTATTATGACAAAATATACCATCTTCTACACTGTCAAAACCTCAATGCATGGTTGACATTGATTTTAAACCTACAAAACTATCATTCCAAATACAGAAAATCACTATAATCAACAAAAATACCTTGACCCATTAGTTCCAAAACTTGATTAGCGTTACCCTTTTGAAGAAAACGCGCCAAGTTTTCATTTTGATGTTGATGAGGGATTTGGGGAAGGTTCAATTTTGGTTGAATTGAAGGATTACCCATACATAAAGGTGGAGTTTTTTTGGGTGTGAAACGACATTTGTTGGTGTCGTTTTGACGAGGGTGAAGGTTGGTGGCATGGTGAATAACATAGGTCCAGAAAGGAGTTGAAGAAGATGAACCTGAGGATGAAACCATGGGTGAAGTGGGTGTTGTTGGTGGTGGTGGTGGTGATGGAAGAGATGGATGGTGTTGGTGGAAGGGAAACGGAGGGAGATGAAGAGATAGAAGAAGAGGGCATTTTGGTAATTTAAACATGAATGGTTTCATTAAGGGCAATTTTGTCTATTCGTCTCATTAAATCTGAGTCAGTAGTGTCATTGCACAGTCACAAGCAACCATGTCAACTAATCACGTCCACATCAGCGAGAAAATAGGATTAAGGACCAAATTTCAAGAGATTAACATTTGCAGTGGTGGATTGAAATAATTAACAAATATAAAGACTAAATTTAAAACTCGCTTTATTTGTGGGGGTTAAAAGTGTAAATAAGCTTTTTAATATTTAGAAATTTTGAAGGCTTAAACACACTATTTACCCCCTAAGTTTGCAACAGTAGCAATTTTGGTCCCCTTTTAAAAAAAAAGGCAAAAGTGATCCTCCATGTTTAGCCCCTTTTGCAAAACACCAATTTTGACTCAGTCAACACTGTGTGGCATGCCACATGTGTAAATTTTTAATTAAAAAATGTTAAAATTGTCACGTGTGTATATTTTGAATTAAAAAAATCAAAAAAGAAAAAAGAAAAAAAGGGAGAGGCACATGAGTGAGAGAGTAGAGACTTTCTCTTCTTTCTTTTCCTCCCAATTCTTTCTTCCTCTTCCTTCTTTCCCTAACTGCCGCCCCTTCCTCTTCCCTTTTTTCCGGCCACTCTTTCCGGCCACCCAACGTGGTGCTTCCAACCATCATTTGTCAAACAAAATAGATAATATTCATTCTCTCTTCCTTCTCTATCTCATCATAAATTTATTTTTCTATTGTAGATATTTTTTGAGTTTTCAAACCGCCACCTTCATTGTTAAATCTTGATCACCACAAAACGTTTTTCGACAAATTGCCACCATAAAAGTACTCTCCTTCGTATTCCCTACAAAACCCACCAAAAAAATATATTTGGATGACATTTCTCAGACAACCACTGTACTGAAAAACATCACCACCGTGCCGGAATTTAAATCTGTTGTTTTGATTTTAATTGCTTTTAATAAACAGAAACATCTTATTCTAAATAAGGGAACAGAGATTGCAGGTTTTGATCCTTATTGCTAACAAATTCTCCCACCCCTCACAAAATGATTGGCTACAAAAAAAATGCATAGATGATGAACCATCGATATAGTCCATAAATCATAACACACTCTCCAATTTAACATTCAAGATGACATTTCGCATGAACCATTTTTAGGTGATGGCCGAAATAATTTGTTTTTGCATTATTTCTAATGTTAATGATTTATGAGTTGTTATTGTTTTGCTTTTAATTGATTTATGGGTTGTTATTGTTGCTGGAAATCTATTGTAATTTCATGGTTAATTGATTTTTTGGTTTGTTTTGCTGGATTTGTTGATGTTGCTTTTGTGTGAGTGTTGATATGAACATTCATGTTGCTATTATGATTTCTGGGTTTATAGATATGGTGTAAGTTCATGTTGTTGTTGTCTCTTCACTCACGTGCCCTCTCTTCTTAATTTTACTTTTTGATTTTTTTTATTTCTTTAATTATACGCATGGAATTTACGGATTAAAAAAATACAAAAAGTACCAGGTGGGATAACACGTATGGTTGATTCGGTTAAAATTGGTGTTTTGCAAAAGGGGCTAAACATTGGGGGTTACTTTTGCTATTTTTTTAAAAGGGGGTCAAAATTGCTACTTTTGCAAACTTAGGGGAGGTAAATAGTGTGTTTAAGCCAAATTTGAATCATTAATTGATAGAGTCATTTATTCATTTATGGGAGATATTCAAATTCAATTGGCAAATATGACATCAAATTTGGAATAGGATAGCAGTTTAGTCTTTGGAGAGCTTGTCATTGATCATAGCTACATGCAACTCCTAAATCCTAATAGCAAAAGGTTGAAAGTAATTAGTATTGCTTGTTAATCAAAACTAGATCCCCTACCCGTGCTGACGCACGGGCATTTATAGTGTGGATTAAAATATAGTAGAATATAACACATAATATATATACACGTTGGTAAATAGTTTCAAGTTAGTCTTATATAGTAACAAATAAAATTAAGCATAATATGAAAATACAACAAATGAAAATGTTAGATAAAATGAATTACAAAATAAGCTTAATGATTCTTATATGGTATGCAGAAGTTCATACATTCTGAAATACTTCCTTGTATACAACATTTGTTGTATTATCAATGCAATCACCATTTTCATCAGTTATGAGTATTTTCAAACCTTTCCTTGATGATACCCTGGAAACTGCGACATATAATTGGTCGTGAGAGAATACAGATTGTAATAGGTAGATGCCAACCTGCTTTAATGATTGCCTATGGCTTTTGTTAATGGTCATTGCAAAACAAACGGTAATAGGAAACTGACTGCTTTGGAACTTGAAGGGAATTCTGGTGTTGAAGGTTGCAATGATAGTCTAGGCACATACACCTTGTCACCAATGTTGCTTCCTGAGATCACTCTTCCTTCTAAAACATATCTCCCCATTCTTGTTATTATTAAATGTGTTCCGTTGCATAAGCCAGCAGTTATGTCCAAGTTCCTCAGTAGCATAACAGGAACTCTATATCCCTTACCCGTGCTGCCGCACGGGTCATATATGGTTAAATACCTTGCAATTTATTATAATATGTCACACAGAATTATTACTTACTATGACAAAACAATTCACAATCTCATGAAATACGAATGGGTCTTAATGTGACTTTTTTATAAAAGCAGTTCATAATCCATAAGTTGAAATACACTTGGAAATATTATACATATGCAATCATTCTAGAAGCATATCCTATTGCATTTTCCATCTCACGAAATCAATTTCTAATCCGTGTCGTTTCGAATGGGTCATATAAAAATAATGACATCAATATATGCTAACTTACATTCCAAATCACCTGCAGACGTTCAAAAGTATAAGCAGATGGAAGGTATTAGTGTTTATATTAACATATATAACTTAACATTAACATATTTCAATTTGAAATCTGCCCGTGAAGGTTGAACATACCAAGAAATATTATGCCCTTCAAAGCGTCAACTCAATGTTCAGCAGCTTTATAGAATAATATTCGCTCATCAATGGTACTGTAATTCTATGCCAATTTCATCTATACGAAGCACATGGCAGCATACCATATATGGTTAGTATCCTCTCATATAATCTGATTGCCTGCATAAATAGGGTCTAATGTATCTCTCTGACATTACAAAAAAGGGTAAAAATTCTCAAAACACATTATCAACATTATCTATTACAAATTACGGTAAATTTCTCTAGAAACCACATTAGAAGTTATATTGATATTAACCAACTTGGGCAGACATGACAATATAATTTGCAACTAATTTGAAGTGACCATATGTGTGATTAGTCCACTTATCCATATATCTTGTATTGTTCAAGAATAACACATTAAAAAGGATTTCAAAAATAGCATTGGATTAGCAAAACCATGTAGTATAATGAACTTCACTGTAATCCTAAATTCATGAAAAGCACAAAATGTAGTATAATGAACTTAGTCATAATCCTAAATTCAAAGTATGACGACCCTCCTAAATTCAATGCATAACTTTCAATAGTTCTCTCACTTTCATCAAAGTATGAACTCTCTCTTCCCAATTGACTGTGCCAAATTAGCCTTGTACACCAACATAACATATATCCTAATTAATTAGATCCAAAAATACAGAGATGGAGAAGAAACAAATAGTAAATAACATGGAGATGATGATTTGCAGATACAAATTTATACAACCAATTCCATCAACCTCTCTTTTCCGGAAAGTCTAACATGACATTAATTACATCATAGAGGCCATGATACTTCATTGTTCACAACAATCCAAGATCATGGTATTATTTTAGTTTATATAAGTTAAGGGGTTGGAACTCAAGGAAGAGGTTACCTATGAATTGAAAAAAATCCCTTTCTAACATAATATAAAAAAACGAAAATAATTTCATATTAGATAAAAAAAATTGGATGTATCAAAAAAAGAGTAGTAATCTTTAAGTTTCTTTAACTATACACACTTCAATTAGTTAATTTGATTCACAATATTTTATTTTATTCCAATTCATACCTGAAAATTCTTCTTATTTCATCTTGACCTTCCTTATGAGATTTGCAAATGTCCATTCCAAATCTGTTCAAGTGGTCCTCCAATAACCATGTCCCAACAAATAAACTTCAGTCTTCTTAATTCTAATACAATCTAAAAACAAAGCAACAACTACCAACACTATAAAGCA
>Ga0315914_1006259_pt1 | contig 16939 bp, 5 predicted proteins | sample MpolenodulesMG_FD_203920 | JGI IMG/M metagenome (GOLD analysis project Ga0315914, IMG submission 203920) | Medicago polymorpha root nodule microbial communities from Los Angeles, California, United States - elongated nodules | ecosystem: Host-associated > Plants > Roots > Nodule | place: USA...
TTTCCAACATGTTTGATTTAAGAACTTGTAAGTTTTAACTAGATCTGATTTACCAAGTTTTCGGCAGAAATAAAACAAACGAGCATTTAACAGCTAAAAATCATGAAAATATGAATTAATTTTGACAATAAGATAAACTCACCAATCTTTGTTTTGTTTTTTTCCTCAGTTTTTTGGGAGAGCAAAGAAACTGAATAATATATAATATGTTGTATCGGAATCACGAAAGGTAATTGGATTAAGGGGATTACGTCGAAGAAGATGATATAGCACGTGGAGAAGAAGCAGATAAAAAGAGTATAGTGAAAAAAAAATTAAAAAATTTGTAATAGGCTATGGCCGGTTAAGTTGGAGAGGTCCATGCTTGGACCTTTAAAAGGAGGTCCATATTAGAGGGACCCTAAAATCAATAAGAATAAAAAATAAAAATAAAACGAAATTGTGCGTGCGACTTTGAAGTCACGTGAGTCATGTGATGCTGTGTGTGCAATTTGTCGAGTACAATAGCAGGGCTCTATAAATTTATTTTTTTTCTTTAGTAAGTTATACTCTTAATTTCGGTCCCCCATTAGCTAAATTTCTGACTCCGTCCCTACTTGTGTGTTCAAATGCAAGGACATATTTCTAGCTGGGGCAGACACATCTTCAGTTGAAATGTAACATTGGACCATGACAAAGTTTATGATCAAACCAGGATTGATCCAACATATCAAGAGGCTTAAAACAAATTTTATAATGAGGCCTTTTGGAATTAAAAAAAATAACACAATTCTTATTAAAAGCATAATAAATCAAATTTTGTTGAATCCAAGATTTGAACTTAGGAAAAAAATATTTGAGACCTTAAAATTGATCAACTAAGCTAGATAAATATTGATTATTAGTATGTCATATTATATATTTATAGCTAAATTGACTTATTTTAAAGCATTTTTTAACCCAAAATCTTGAGGCCTAAAGTCCTTGCTTGGGTGACTTGGCCCTTATGCCGGCCCTGGATCAACCCAAAAGTATTAATGAAATTAATAGATGAGATTAATGTTTGTTGTGGGAACTAATTATAGGTTGATCAGAGATTCAGATGTTCCAAACAAGGGTGGCCCTGAGGGCGGACGCGAGGGGCGGCAGCCCAGGGCACCATTTTTTTAGGGGCATCAAAATTATTATTTTTACTTGGTAGTTAGTAATATATAGATATTTTTTTAATTTGCATTGATTAATTCCATTGAAAATATATTTTTAGATAACATTGATTATAAATGAATATTTTACAACAAAAAATACAAAAAAAATATTTAAATAATTAAAAGAGCACAATTTATTGTTTCGTCCGGAACACCAAAAGTCTTGGCTGACCCTGGTTCCAAATATGCCTTACCTACATGCCTGTGTAAAGGGAAGTAATAAGACTCCATCAACCAGCACCCCTTCCTCTTAAACAATCATCAGAGGATTACAAAATCAATGGATATGATATAAAAGCCCAAAGTAGCACATTGATCAATGTCTATGCCATTATGTGGGGTAAAGAGTTCTTCCTAAAGGTTCTTAGTTGAACAAATTGTAGATCTTTTGAAATCTTTTGTGACTATCACCTTTTGAATTCTGTAATTTACCCAAGACATTTTGCTCATTTCCAACTGAAATTCTAAAAATACCCTTACGTCGCAGAGATTTTTACAGAGATTTACACTAGTGCGAGTTAACTCATGCAGAGATTTACACTAACGTAAGTTAACTCATGTAGAGATTTACACTAGCGTGAGTTAACTCACACAGGGTATTTTGATATTTTCAATTGGGAGCGAGCAAAATGTTGAGTAAAGAGCAGAATTATCACCTTTTTGATTAATTTATGTTCTTTGTGGAAGGGCATATCACTTATAAATGGCGATCACACCTCTCTATATTAATCTTTCATCTAATATGCTTTTGTAGTTTTTAAATTCTTTCTTAATTCTTGAATTGTATTCCTAGGGTGACTCTTAAAAATTGAATTCAATAGGGCAATTCTTAAAAATTGAATTCAATCATGGAATAAACATTTTTTCTCGCGTATAGGTTCACATCAATTGTTATAAGAAGCTGTGGCATCTTTAAGCTCTTCAATTATTTTCTCTCTTTAAGCAAATCTTATTCTTATTAAAGTTTACCTTGAACCCCACTTTGAATCCCACTGTTAGAAACAATAACCAAAGTTATCATTGCCACTCCAAACACAATGCTTCAAGTGTTGAATCTCAATTATAATGTGTTACATATCCACCTGTTGAAGTGTAGGTTGGTATTTGTGTTTATGGTGCCCAAAATTGAACAATTAAGCCCTGTTCTTTTGTTCTCCTTAAGAACCCATGTGGTAAAAAATATTAGGGTTAATTTTACGTCAAGATTTAATTTCTACGTCTAGATTTTACGTCCTCTGTAAAAAAATTGTCGCATATATTGATTTTCTACGTCTAGATTTGGATAATTTTATCTTTAACATTTGCCGTTTAAAAAAATTCATATTTAATTCGTTTCATGTTAAAAAATTCTAAATTTTAGTAAATGAATCTTTCATAGTGTTCTAAACTTGTCTCAAAAAAATCGTTCAAAAATTCAAGAGTTTAAGGATAATTAAACAAACTTTGTTATAACAGGGACTAAAATTAGAAGTAATTCTTTTTTATAGGGACTAAAAAACCTATTAAAATTAAATAAGAATTAAACTTAGAAGTTTCCAATTTTATAAAGATCAAAAACATATTTAACCCAAAATATTATAAGCCGCCATCATCATTTGCAGCACTATGGTAACCTACATACATATGCTGAAGTACTTGGTGCTCTCAAAATCAGCAAATATTTGACCACTCAACTCCAAACCAATTACTTTGATTTATTGATCTGGTTTAGAAGATAAAGTGCCTCCAACTCCAAAGGACACATACAATACAAAGTATGGTGTTTAATTCTCCAATTATATCACACAAACTCCCATTTACTTTCCATATGAAAATTAAGGCCAAATATTTTAGTTGGAGCCACCAAGAGGCCAAATATTTTATTCTACACATGAGATCGTTTATGATATTTTATTTGACCAGTCAAAAGACATAATATTTTATTTGGACTTTGTAGCCACACCAAGTTAAAAAGATTTGTCACTAACTCACTATATTCCTTCGGAACAATGCATAGATTCTTTTTTTCTTTTGGATTAAATAATGCATAGAATAAAGTTTATCAATAGCTGCCTCAGAAAAAGCTTATCAAAGAGGCATCAAATATTAGATGATAGAATTTTTCCTTGCTACAAAAAGAAAACACAAAACAGGAGAATATCAAATTAGAAAAACAATTGTTAATAATACGGTTAGAATAGTTGATTGAAAGAAACTCCAGCAACAAAAATATATACTCTGCCTAAACATCCACAATACTGATTAAAACTTAATTAATTTTTTTTCTGCTAATCTCTCTAGAGAATTAACTGATAATTAATAAAAGGACAAAGAGATCATCTTCAGCTAAAAGCAGAAGAATTTACAGTGATATGTCTAAGAGGGTGTGTAATGTCAGTGCCTCCAGCATGCTGCACAAACTCAGCAGGTGAAAATGTGCTTCCATGACAGACACAAACAATGCTAACTTCATCACATTTTGAATATCTGTATAAAAATCCATTCACTACTTTCCCATTTGGTCCATTCCCTTTTGTTGATACATATGGCATTTGAGGCAAAGGCTTCTTAATTGGAATTGGAATTTGATTGGTTTCTGTTGCAGCTGCAGCAGGTTGCTCATTAAGTTTCATGCCATTTGGTTGAGTTTGAGCTGGTTGGTTCACATTGTTGGGATTTCTCATAGGATGAGATGATGCAATTTCTTTGGAATTTTTCAAATGAGCTAGTTCTGCAAATGAATTAGCTGAATGGCTGCGGCTGCGGCTTTCGGTGCTCCCTCCATCTGAGAAAAAAATTGACATTGATAATTTCATTCATTTATTCATATAGGTATTCATGTCCAAAATAAATAATTTCATCAACTTGTATCAAGTGAGTTCAATTTTTGTTTCAAATCAAGATATGTATAACAAACAATGAACCCAAAAATGAGAGCAGGGAACATTATATCTGTCCATTGATAATTCTTTCTTATGAAATCTGATATGAATTTGATGATATGAACTATACCATCATCCTTATTATTATAATTTTGATTACATGATCTAATTAAATATATATATCTATAGCCTTTTCCCTTGGTTACGTTCATTTATCTTTGTAGAATATCATAAACTTCAACAAACAAACAAATAAAAAATCTATATATTATTATATCTACGGGAATAGCTGCTTTATATCATAAACTACAAAGAGAACTCATCAATCAAACAAATACGAAGAAAATGCCATAATTTTGAAAAAACATTAATAAAAAAGGTTAAAACATCATGTGTCAAAACAAAAAACCTGTAGAATATGTTAAAAAGAACAATGAAAATAAAAAGATATTCACCTTCACGAGAAGAGCTTTGATAATCAGAAACAACAGAAGAACTACACCTTGAAGACCCATTGGATTTCACTTTTCCATCTCCTCTGTTAAAACTAACACCGTCAAGTCTTCCCTCATTCTTCTCGCTCCCAAACGATAACGGTAACGATAATCCATACCGTAACGTTTCATACAGTTGCGGCGGCGGTTGAACAACCTGAAACGGTGTCATCCAAGAAACAACATCGTTAACAATTTCTGTCTTCTCCCTTTTAAACACCTGCTCACATTCTGGTTCCAGGTCTCCGGCCCGGGGACATGGCTCTCGTTTTTGTACCCTTTTTCTCTTCACTTCCATTCTCCTCAATGCTTGAATCTCACGTTTCATTTGTGCTTGTTGATTTTGATCCAAACCAACGCCATAACTTGATGATATTAATTCGTCTGGTTGTGATTCAGGTTTGGATTTCTTGAAAGCCCCTCCTATTGATAAACCTAAATCAAGCTCAATTTCTTCAACTTCAACCATGTTGAATGATTACTATAGCTTCATATGCAAATTTAATATTGAAAAAACAATGAAAAAGTTTATGCTTCTGATGATAAAAAAATTGTGTTATGCTAAGTTGTGATATTTGAGGTTTTTAAGGTAGGGTTGAAAAAGGAGAAAGAAAGGACACGTGGCAAAAGAGGAGAAGTTAAGAAAAGCGGTTAACGACACGTTTGGAAGGGAGCACCGCTAAATAATCTCAAAACAAAGAATCTGTTTGTTATGAGATGTTATTTGAAGATTCTAAGAAAGACACGTGGATGTCATGCTTTGAAAGGTGGAAAAGGGACACGTGGTGGAATATGAAAGGATGGTTATGGAGAGTAACAAGGGACACGTGTGTGAAAGAATGTTATTTTTTCACATGTGTGTGAATCTTTAGTTTTGGGTTGCTTGAATCTCTAGGAGAGATATGAGTGACACGTGGGGAGAGAATTTGGGGGTCCATGGATTTTATTTTTTAAGATGGAATAGAAACGTGGAAGGTTGGTGAGGTTTTTAAGGAGGGAATGATGGTGACGGGAAGTTAAGTTTGTCTCCATGGTTTTTAAATGAATATATGTGATTTATGTTAAACATCACGTACACTACTTGTTGGATAAATTTAAAATATCAATTTTTGTTTATAATAGTATGAGAGAATATATTTTTCAACAATTTATTCAATAGAATAGTGTATTTAACACTTTAAAACTTTAAAATAGACTTTTTTTTGCAACAAATTTATAATTTATTTATATTTTTGACTTCATAACTGGTTCTCTAAAGGAACTTTTTTTTTGACAAAAACAAAACGATATTCATTCATTCAAATTGATAGAATACATCAGAATCAACATCGCTAAAAACGTAAATGATGAATCTGCGAACAAACTCATAACATCCAAGTTAATAGCATATAACGGCGAAATGCCTCCAAAAAATATGAAATCTAAATCACCAGAATATTCATGCTTCCAAATTTGCAACGTTGGCGTCCAAATCATCGATCGAATCTGTGATTGACTGAATATGAAACAAACGAACACTGCAACAAGACGCGAAATCAAACAACGCCACACAAGGCGACAAACAACACAACGCCGCACTCAGACAATGAAATCACGAAAAAATACAAAAGAAAACACTTGATACATGTGGAAATCACTTATTTAGATTGAAAGAAAAGGGAAATAGGATGCAGAGGGATGATTTTAGGTCAAAAATGACCTAAAACCACCCTTCCTCGACGAGTGAAAGAGAACGAAAACTTAGAGAGAAGTTGGAGTTTCTCTCACTAAAAAATAGGATCGGCAGCTAATGGAATGGATTGATCATAGCGATTTATAATTTGGAATGTGGGTTAAATTTGATCATAACTGTGAAAACATTCTAAAGAACCTTGTTAGCATAATCATTAAAAATAATCGTCCTAAATTATAAGTCGTTTTACAATATCAATGAAGTATTAATTTTTTTTAGAGAGATGAAGTATTAATGTTACTTTTCTTATTATGCATTTAATTATTTATTACTCTTTTTTCTTTCAATTCTTTAATTATCTTTCTTACACCATTTATTAAAGACAATTTTGTAACAATTTATATCTTTTTTCATACATAATTAATTATATTTCTTAATACATATTAAAAAGACAAAATGACTTATAATTTGGTACTGAGGTAGTACATTTCCATCCACTAATTTGATATCTCAATAAGAACAAATTGACGGATAAGAGTATACATAGTCTTCACATAGTTCATTCGTAACACTACAAAAAAGTATAATGCTAAGAAGGATTCTAATGAGTGTTCTAAGAGCACTAGTTAAGAAATAAAAAGAAGTAACTTTTTTATAAAAAGTTGTTGTAATTATTATATCGATAAAAATAACGCTTATTTTTAAGATAAAATTAGCTTTTATGGAATATTTTGCCAATTCTCGTAGAGCATGTCATTAGTAAGACCATAAAACTACTATTATATTCTGAATTATTCTTATATTTGTTGAAAAAGGCTATGTGACTGACGTTGGATGTCAAAAACATAATTTATAGCTATATTTGTTGAAAAAGGCTATGTGACTGACGTTGGTTGTTGAAAAAGTTGACTTTTTAGATCCATTAAATAATTGATGTATCTAGTCTAGAAATAGACCGAATACATCAATTATTCAATGAATCAAAATAATAAATTATTTCTTATAAATAGGATGGGAGTAAGTTCTTTGCTAGAAATGAAAAAACATTTTAAAACAATTATAAATATAACTTATATAACTTTTGCACACTTACACATTTATAAAGTTTTATATAAATTTTTATGATATAACTTTTATTATAAAGGCTATGTGACAAAAGTTGTAATAATGTTAATTGTGCGCATTTTGAGAGTTAAATAATCTACTTGTGAAATAAAAACAAAATAACTAAACTAACACAATAAAATAAATTAAGGAACTATGATCAGAGCAACTTAATTTAAACTTTTTGAAGTTGTTCTGATTCAAAGTTGATTTTCACAAGAGTATGTGATGTATTTGCGCATTTATTGAAAAATCCATTACATTGAAATCCTTAAACTAAGTTGCATGTTGCAAAAACTTGCTCAGTATACTGTATAATCAAATCAAAGATCATTAAACAGGCATCTTCTTCAAAAGTTGCCCTTGCATGAAGCTGAAAAAACAAAACAAAGAAAATGAGTTATAATAGAAGAAAAGAAAAAAACTTGCACAAAATTTCATTTTGGTGGAAACACCCTTTACACTCTTCAACACTCCTACACTCCTTTTTTTTAGTAGAAAGACGAAATAACAAATTCATCATAAACTCACACACACAAGGTGAAAATGTCGGAGTTTGAACCCTAGTCATGACGTTTCACATAAACAATTTCGACAATTTAGTCAATTAAGATAATACTTATTAGACAACACTCCTTTTTTTTTATTGACTACTACCAAGATTTGTAATAGGGCTGGTCAAAAAATAAGGATACCAGTGCAATTGCTTTAAGCCTAAAAAAAAAAAAAAATTCTATCTAATCTTGTGATCAAGTCATGAATCCATAACTCTATATATTATACTAAACTAAAATCAACAAAATATTTATCTAAATAAACATTATCACAACAAAGATTGAATCGACTGAATTTCATGTGATTCTCAACTTATCTAAAGTAATCACATCTACATTAATTCCATCACATAACTAGGCATTTGAGAGTGTGTAAATAATATTTTTTTCATTATAACATTGGTTTTCTTTTCCTCTCCCCCACCCCCATTTTGTCCCTTGCCATCTCTTTCCATTTGTATATTTTAAAAAATAGTAATTTTCTTTGTGAGAGAAACTATTATATCTATATTTAAATTTTGAATATACAGGAAAAAAAATGTTTAAAAGAGAAAATAAAATGATCTACCTCTTGATGTAATAGTAACAAAAGTCTGCCAAGATGAAAGACTGGACCAACTCTAATACTTGAAGAACGACCATCCAAAAATAGCCATAGCCAAAGAAAAATAGATATCTCCCTCCACTTTCATAAGCCTGCAAAAGTTTATAAAACATAAATATTAGTCAATGTGTTACCATCCTAATACACTTCGCATTTCACAAAATATTATTAATTTTGTGAAATAATTTTTACAAAAAATTATGTTGTGTTGAATTTAATTTAAAATTCCAATGACTATTTTGTTATAGCAATTTATGTTTCTATAACCATAGAGGTAATATAAGATTTAATAAGATATAAAAAAAAATTAAAGAATTCTCACATGAATAATCCAATAAGCCAGTGAAAAAAATCTTGAAACACCAAGAGCAAATACATAATATCCTGTGAATGTTTCGACCATCTGAAAAGTTGAAAATATATGTCAGAATTACATCATAGTACTCTATGTAAAAGGAATAAAAAAACACTATAGTAGAACAAAGTCTGAAGATTATAAACCTTTGCATTTTGCATATAACGAATTTGAGGAAGTACTGAAACAGTTTCCAAATACATAGTGAATGCAAAAAGGACTCGAATAATCCACATATGAGTTGTAGCTGGATTGATTAGTACTGCCAAAATTGCAGAAGGCACCACCTAGTACACAATCATTAAAATATGTTATTTTTCGCTTATGAACATGCATGACCTAAAATATGAAAAACATTAATATGAAACTATAACACTAAGAGAACATGTAACAATATTTACCAAGAAGGATAACCACATGGTGTCAAACTCCTTGATATAGGAGGATTTCAACTTGAACCTCATCAACCATATAATCATTAATGTTAACAAGAAATATAACAGATCTATCACAGTGCGGTAGTCAAACTCCATGACGACGCTACAACCTAATCTTGTTGCTAGAAATAAAGCATTAAGCTCTTGAAACTTGAGAGATAAACCTAAATATATAAAATTGTTCTTCATGTTAGCATAATATGAAGCAAAAAGTTAGAACACATCAATCCATAAAAATGTTTGAGGTTTTTCGAATAACAATAGAATTTTTAGTATGAGAAATAAGTAAGACATATTATTATCCATTTATAACAAAATACTAACTCAATTGTTTTAATTAAAAAAAACCTAGCAATACTAAAAATATGATCAATACACACATATCATCATAAAGATATATTAGTTGTTATCATATAAATATGTTCCTTTGGATGATATTAATATTGGAAGGTTTGATTCAATATGGTGGAGACTTTGTACTTGCCGGAATTTTTGAAAAAATTGAAACACATTGGTTCACTTTAATATTAACAATATACTAGAAGGTGGTAATAAGTCATGGTCAGGATAAGATAAGATAGAGACAAGATAAGATATGAAGTTTGATAAAGACATGTTTGATGCTCAAGATAGGAAGACATGATATGATATATTTATCCTATCCTGTTTAAATCTCATGTTTGATGCACCAAACAGATAAGATAAAATAAACTATTTTTCTCTCATATGCTAACTTGCCTTTGTAATCTTTATCCTGTGTATAGGTTAGGTTAAAACAATCTTGATAAGATTAGATATTCATTCCTTATTTATTATCGCGATATTATGCCATTTTTAAAATGTTATCATTTCCTTACTTATTTATAATTAACTACATGCCGTTATAAATTATTTAATTAATTACGAAAGTAATTTTCTCATTTAATTATAATAAATTAATGATATCCTGTTTGTTATCATGTGCGCATCAAACACATGATAGAATTAATACTTGTCATGTCTCTATCAAGCTCCATATCTTATTTTGTCTCTATCTTATCATGATCATCACTTAAACCTACCAACAGAGAAGCAAAACAACGACACCAACATAAAACAAAACAAAACAAAACAAAACACAAACCTACCACCCTCCTAGTGCCCAAAATCAAAGGAAGAATGGATCAATTCCACTCTTTGAGACACAAGTAATATGGAAGCAAACTAAAAAAAAAAAAACCATTTAGAGACACCTAAACAAGCCCCCCACACAACGAGACTAGCGACTCCAATAGAGAATTGATTCCACCACCCACTCATAGTGGGAACAAGGAGTACCAGAGTGTTTCCCAAAAAATCAATACCACGAAGAGAACTAACTCTTATGAACGAATTCCTCCACAGTTAGTACCTTACCAGAAAACACAAGATCATTATGGGTTGTCCATATAGGCCACATGATATGCAGTGTGCCAAATCAACAAAAAATCATGCCTAATCTTTTGTCTACATGCTAACCCCAAGAACAACTAAAAAAGACCAACCAAATCTCTAGCAAAATCCACTCTCACTCTAACCATCTAAGAATCCTATATCAAACTATAGAGATCGTCCTTGCAGAAAACAAAAAAGGTGATTAGCTAACTCGGAAGAGACCCCATGCATGGCACAAGAGGTACCAGCAGGATCAGTGATAACCCCGCACCTTGACAAATTACCTCCAGCTGGAATCTTATCTTGAAGAAGCTCTCAATAGAACACCTGAATTTTAAAAGGGAAAATGAACTATAGACAAAACATTACATGATTCAATATTTAGACAATCTTTTTTTTCTTATGCCTGTAATAAAAAAAATCTAAATTCATGTCTTTGACTAGATTGAGGAGTATGCTATTGAAAATGTCATGGGATTACAACGTTTCCTTCACTTCAGAAATATTTGTTAAACAAAAAACGTGAAAAAGGGAAAACATCTTAGACTGTGTTTGGAATAGCGGTGGACAGCCAAAAAACACACATCGAGATTAAAGCTGGAATTTCCAGCTTCGTAAAAGTCACGGTAAAGTGACATTGGGACACAAGAATTGTGATAAAAACGTCAAACCAAACATGCTATTATTTGACTGACAAACACATTGAGTATCTGGGCAATGAGGATCAACAATATTTTCAGGGGAGGCGTGGCATACACTTTGGAGGTAGTAGAACAAATACAAACATTATAATGATTTTGGGGTTTAAGCAAGAAATGTATGGTTTTTTTTTGTTAACCCAATAGCTCTAAGAGAAAGAGAAAATGAGCTCTGGTAACATGGAGTTCAGCAGAGAACTAAAATTTGGTCAATAGTTGTTCCACCCAAGAATCGAATTCAAGTTCTCCAAAACAATTCGTTCTTGGTGGAGTTCATTAACCACTTTAGCTCAATTACTTGGTTGAGATGGAAATGTATATCAATTGGTTAGGTATTTTAAAACGAGTGAATCGATACGGATCCTCAGCTGCAGCACCCTTGTGCTCTCCAACATGTTTTGCCAATAATTTACAGTAGCAATTTAATCAAAACAGTGTAGAACCACAATATTTATGCGCAAATGGTTAATGAGCTTCATCTAAAAGGACAAATTGATATCCAATTTCAATTATTGGCTAAATTTTATTTAGCTTTTGCTCGAACAAAGATTAATCAAGAGACCCCATTTTCAAAGAAAAAAAAAATTAGGACAACGTGCAATTGATGATGGGAAAATAATAAACGTACCAGAGCAAGTCTTGTAAACGAAGAGCTTGTATACAAGGACTATAAGGCCAATAATATGGATTGATCCAGAGGCTATGTAGAAAAAATGAGGGTCTGTGATAGTATGCTTTAGAACCACCACAGCACAAAAAGCAAGCAATATTCCCAACAAGATCTTCACTTTCATTGACCTCTTACTCAACCATCCAGTCAAAACATTCACTGCAAAATCCCTCTTTGATCCCATTTTGTGAACAAAATATAAAATTCAGCAACCAAAATAGGGGTATTTTTTTCTCTTGAATTTGTATTTGTGCTCACACAATATTTTGGAGTGGTGTAGATGGATTGAGTAATTGTAGAGATTGGAGAATGACATATTGACATGGCGTGGCAGGAAAATTATTTTATTACTTTTTTTTTTGACAAAAGGAAAATTATTTTATTACTTGAGACCACATTAACTTTTTTGACAAAGAGACCACATTAACTATGAAACCGTTTCAAAAAGTCCAAAATGCAAATACGGACATTCTTGATGTGGATGTTTTGGCAGAAAAGTAATAATATTTTCTTTGTATAAGAAAAAAAAAAAAGGAAAAGATTTTCTTTGAAAAACTTTGAATTACTTCCTTTATTAATTCTTTTAGTATATTATATCAAATTTTTTTTAGACTTAATAGCAGTTTTCGCCCCCTAACTTTCACGAAGTTGCGATTTTGGGCCTCTAAGAAAAAAAAACTACAAAACCGCCCCTAAGTTTTGCAACTGTAATAGTTATGGCCCCCAAGACCAATTTTTGGTAAAAAATAAAATAAAATAACACGTGACACCACACTTAGGGTGCCACGTCAGCGTAAACCGAGTCAAAATTGCCAAAACTGCTAAGATGCAAAACTTAGGGGCGGTTTTGTAGTTTTTTTCTTAGGGGCCAAAATCGCAATTTTGGGAAAGTTAGGGGGTTAAAACTGCTACTAAGCCTTTTTTTATTGAGTAATGATATTTGAACAACTCTTTTGATACAACATTTAGGACAACCTTTTGTTTTCTCTTCTCATTGGGACAACCTTTTTATTGAGTAAATATTATTATCCTTTTTTTTTTGACAAAAAATATTACTATCCTATTGAATAGTTGATTAAATAATAAAATTAGTTTGACTCACAAGAAAAAAAAATTAAGATTGAATTGAATACATTCAAACATTTTCGTATACGGTTCATTTTAAATATTTTTGTAAGCTCATTTTTTAACATAAAATACGACTTTGGTAAAAAAATTGACAAAAGCGAGTTTGGTATTTTTGTTCCTTCAAAAGGATAAATATAATAACAAAGCTAATCCTTTCAAAGAAAAAAATAATAAAGCGAACCGTTGGTTAACTAGTTGGTTAAATAATAAAACTAGTTTGACTCACAAGAAAATAACTAAGATTTGTAAAAAATAATAATAATTAAGATTGCATTGAATAAATTCAAAGATTTTCAGAAAATTTCATTTTAAGGATTTTTTTTATAAGCTCATTTTTGTTAACATTTAATATGACTTTGGTAAAAATTAGATTACGTTTTTTTCCCTCAAAAAGGCTAAATATAATAATAAAGCTAACCGGAGAACAACATATAATTGATTAAATTAAATATTTGACTTATCATATTACAACTTATAGTGTGTTTGTTGAAGCGGTGGAGTGCCGGGGAAACCACATTTGGTGTAAAGCTACCTTTTGTAGCTTCTTTATTTTCACATCAAAATTGTTGCGGAACGCGAGAAATAACCTTTAAACGTAGATCTAAACAACCTCTTAATCGATTAACCTTTTAAAAACTTGTTAATGGATTAAAACTAGCTAGTAATTTAACTGATTACTGGTGTTAAACTAGATTTGCAACAAAAATGTCACCACCGAGCGATTGAGTTCATCTATACTTCAAAATTTGCTCAAAATATCGAGTTCTTTTATAAATTGGGATGTTTCATGATTGATTCCATAAAAGGGAGAAGAGAAAAAAAATTGAATATTCGTATGGGCCCACACCAAAAATCCATTTCCCCAAAGACCAAGGTGAGATGAAAATGAATGAGGAGAGTTTAACGATGTAACGGTGACACACCCACAAGAGCACGAGTTTGTCGTCATAATAAAAAGGTATCCAATTATAGAGAGTTATAAATCTCAAGGCTATCTTTTTCTATGAAGTACAGAACTGAAAAATATTTAGAGATTTCTGGAAGATCGATAATGAAGATGATTAAAAATATGCAAATGATTTAAAATGCATTGGAATCATTGGATACGACTATTGCCACCTTGGCATCCTTCACTTTGCTTTGAGGAGAGAAGAGGTTGATGAACTTATCTTCTAACGTATTCTTATTGGTTATTATTGCATCATTTTGATCAAGGTATATCAATCCTATCATTTTGTTGGGATCAAGACTTTATTCAGGTATACCAATCCTTGACTTTATCATTTTGATCAAGTCTATAAGAGGATAACAAAGTGTTGCATCAAATGACTTGATCTACAAGCCTTCGACATTCTCACATTGTTTATGCCCTCTTTCTCTCTTCTAATCTCTCTCTTTCTAATACTTTCTAAAAAGATTCAATGATTTCAAATGAAGTTTTAAGCCTCTCTTTAATGATTATGGAAAAGCTTATTCTCCTATGTTCGTTGGGGGAACATACCTTTCTACCCCAATGAGTTTCAGCCAGCTCAGCCAAATGAGACTTAGATCGCAATTGCTTGCCATGAGAGACATATCCTTCAATGATTTATTTTTTCTTGTTTCATGCATTTGGCCTCTAACTTGCTTTGTTTGCATGACTCGCTAGTGCAGCGTACCTCTTTTAGGCTCAATGCTTGCAACTCTCATTCTCTTGTTCCCTTAACTAAAAAGTGTGTTGGAAAATAAAGTGAAAATACAAGAAAACTAATATGGATATGGTTTAATATTATTTACAATAATTGGTGGTTTCCATGATATTTCTTTGAATATAAGTTAATAAGTGCGATGAATTATATGTGTAAATTAACGTCATTTCCACACGTATCAGGACCCCAGTCAATGGTATTCTTTAACATCAATCTACAACATCTCTTGGTAAAACCCAAAGTATTCCCTTCCCTAAAGAAGTCAACCTATCCTTAGATATTAGAATTATATCTACACTGTTCATAGCTCTACCATTTGAATGAAACCAAGTAACTTTACCACGAGCCGGAGGAAAGTCTAATAAATCCACACCACCGATAAACATCTAAACTCTCTCATTTTCACTCACAAAGTCAATTAACTAAATTCTTATACACCACTTCTATCCTCCCCACTACAAACCACATTGAAATCACCAAACACATATTTTAATCCTGTAATTTGAGATTCTTATTATTGTTGACCCTCTAATATAGTTGAAGTCTAAAAAATCAATTTAGAGATTGAATTATTTCATGATTTTTTTCAAGCATGTTTAAGACGTTAAAATATGACTTTACAAAAAAAAAATTTGAATTTTTCAATGAAGAGCGAATTAATTACTAATTTTTAAAGCGCCAAAAACTCAAAAAAACAAAACAACGAAACCTAGAAACTGAATTTTGAGCTGATTGTTAGCAGAGACATCTATAGAAATACATAAAAAAGGATCTACAAAGTTTAATAGCATTTCAAAGACGTTTCGATTTACTTTTATTTTTCAACCAAAACATGCGAAATTGCAATTTTGTTCCAAGTAAGCATATACTCACGGTTCAAATTTCGTTCTCTAAATTTTTTAGGCATGGTTAGAACATCGGAAAAGACCAGTCCTTCTACATCTCAAGGGCATGCCCTATAGACCTAGTCTATCGGCTATAGCTGCAGCTATGACTGACCAATAAATTGAAAGCTCTAACTAAAAAAGAAGTCCTAAGGCTTATTCCCTTTTCAAGGTCTTGTAGCCAGACCGATCCAGTCATCTATATCTCGTTTCGCCCCTAAGAACCTTCACCATGTAATTTTGAAGTTTTTAAATGAGATACAAATTAATTATGAATTGTTTAAGAAATTCATAATTATGGGGAATAAAAAATTCAAAACAAATCCATCCCTAGTCGAAAAAATCCAATTTTTTGTGTAAATCCATATTTTAACATCCTGAAGATGCCTGAAAAAGAATTTACAGAGAAATTAGGGATAACCATTATAAACTCAACAAGGATAAAAGATGAAGGATAAAAGCAAGGAGTTCACTTTGAACATTCCATTTTGAAATGTATCTATAGTATACTGATGTATTACTTTTACAAAATGTGTTCGTTGCAGAGAATAATTATGGATGAAATTAATGAACAAAACAGAAAAAGTTTATACATCATAACAAGTCTCAAACGAAGTTACAGTTCCAAACTCTTCTTTCAGTACATTGTATAACCAAACCAAGATAATTAAACAGGCATCTTCTTCAAAAGCTGCCCTTGCATGAAGCTGCAAAAAAGAAAACAAAGAAAATGATTAATAATACATGAAAAGTTTTTTTTAAAGGCAAAATTATTAAAAACCTGATCCTTGCTCAAGATGAACTGAGACCGGTAAATTAGAGATTACAGAACAAAGGTGCCATATATAGGTGAAACACCTTAAAAGACACCAATACACCCATCACCTAAAGAACACCTACCTTCGACACTCATGAAAACAACAACCATCAAAATCAACTTCACCACCTAAATCAAGTTCCATCGCGAAGAGCCACTGAAAATGAAATCCATAAGCCCTTTTCCTGCTACTCACCCAAAAAAAGAGACATCTCTAAATCAAACATCATAGGCTCATCACTATATTTGATAATGAAATTGGAGGCCTAACTCATCCTTAAAAACTGGTTCATAAGGTGAGGATTGCCTTCTCTATATAAACTTTTATCAAGAGTCTTATCTATCCGATGTGGGACATGGGTTTTTCCCAATACAC
>Ga0315914_1006261_pt1 | contig 16935 bp, 21 predicted proteins | sample MpolenodulesMG_FD_203920 | JGI IMG/M metagenome (GOLD analysis project Ga0315914, IMG submission 203920) | Medicago polymorpha root nodule microbial communities from Los Angeles, California, United States - elongated nodules | ecosystem: Host-associated > Plants > Roots > Nodule | place: USA...
GTATAACTTTGTTTTCTCCTTGAATATTTCCTTTGTGACTAAAACATCAAATGACTTGAACTCCTTTGTTACTTCATTGTACTCATTGATTGGTAGAGGTGCCAACTTGATTTTAATCCCATCTTCCGCAAAATTGTAGGTGTTGGCATAACCATCACATAAGGCATGACGATCATATTGCCAAGGCTTCTCAAGTATCTCATTTTCCTTGTTGAGCCTCTGAAGCTTGTACGGGTGTAGGTGCTTCTTTGTTGGTAGCTTTAAATTTTCTACCATATCGTTCAATACAACACTTTCACAACTTCCACTATTGATGATAATATCATAAACCTTGCCTTGCGAGGTGTTGGAAGTGTGGAGGATATTGTGTTTTATCCCTAATTCTTCTTTATCCGTTGTTGTTTGTAAGCTTCTTCTAGCTACAAGTGATTCACATTCTCCGTCATATAGTGGTTTGTCCTTCTCCTCTTTTTCAAACACTTCATGAATGTCGTCGTGAACATATTCATCATCATATATTGGATCTTTGTTTCCCTCTTCTTTAAACACTTCATGAAAGTCAACATCAACATATTCTTCATCGTATATTGGTTCTCCCATCGTCTCTGCTTCAAACGATTCATGAATGTTTTCTTTTTCGTCTTCAAAAATATTGTTTATCTCCTCATTGACGATGATGAATACTTTATGATTCACACAATCTAAGGCTATGTGTCCATACCCTTGACACTTGAAACATTTAGGTATCTTGGTATTTCTCTCTATGAATGTATTATGTTGGGGTTTGAATGAGGAAATAGGTTGGTGGGTTAGTGTTTTTTGAGAATCGATATGATTTTTTTGGGGGGAAAGAGGTTGGTATGAAGATTTTTTAGGCAATTGTTTTTTTTATTAAAATTGGTTTGATAATAATGAGGTAAATACTTACGGGTTAGTTTCCAACACATTTTCTCCCATGTCTTGGTCTTGCTTTTTCCTTCACACTTGCGGGTCCTTTTAAGATTTTCCCACCAAATTAAAGCACGTTTCTTTAGCTTTACTTCAACAATCTTTACCTTGTGCTCCTCTGGTATCTCCTTGTACTCAAATACGTGTTCAATAACCTGGAGCCAATCAACAAACTCATCTGATTGAAGTTCTCCTTTGAAATCTGGAATGTCGACCTTGATATCATTCATCCGAGGTTGACATCGGTGTGAGCGACTGCTTCTAGATGATGAAGAGTCACTATCGGAGCCATCATCATCAAATCTTCTTTAGTGTGCTTCCAATAAGTCTTGTTGGACGTTGACAGTCTCCTGTAGTAGTTGAATTTGTCGCCTCATTTCTTCCATTTCAATTTCATAAAAAGATCTTTCGTTTTGTCTTCTAGGTGGCATTTTGACAATGGTGGTCGATGTTTTTTTTTTTTGGGTGAAGATCGTGGCGGTGCGTGGTTGTTTTGTTTGTGGTATTAGCTTCGCGAACAAATGGCCGCAAAGTGAAGTTTTGAGAAAGCAACTCCTTGCTCTTACTTGAAAACTCACTATCCGTTGATTTCTTCGCTCAAACTTAAACAAAATGACGGTGTTAGTTTCGCGAACAAAATGGCCGCAAAGTGAAGTTTCTCAAAGGCAACTCCTTGCTCTTTTGAAAACTCACTTTCCGTTGATTTTTTCGCTTAAACTCAACTCCGAGGTATCATAACCAGCTCTGATGCCAAATCTGGTTCAGGGACAAAAGGAAAGGTAGAGAAAATAGAGAAACACTCTAATATTCTCAAACAAAAGTTATATTACTTGAATGATTCAATGCTTGAGTATGCTTGAGTATGCTTGAGTATGCCTAAACACTTGGTGGTGAGCCTTATTTATACTACTCTAGGAAGGCTCTACATTACAAACTAGAATTATCTAGAAATATTGATTACAAAGAAAGGCCTAGAAACATGGATACTCTAGTTCATAAGACTAGAAGGATCTAGAAAAGTTAAGATTTCCCCGATGCCTTTATTTTATTTAGTAGAACGTCTAGTAGCTTCCTTACTATTCTATAGTATTCTAGAGACTTCCACATTATTCTTTATTATTCTAGAGACTTTCATATTATTCTTCATCATGAATTCATCTAAATTTTTATTATAAATTGTTTATTACGTAACCATCTATAATAAAGTTCTATTTTTTTTTAACACTCCTATGCTATAATGAAGTTGTTGATGCAAAATTACCAAATTTCTGGATCCACGTTGTCTTCCAAACCGGTCAATTCAACGTGTGGTGAAACTTGAAACAGAGCTACTCCTTTACATTGAGAAACAAATATTACAATATCAACACACGTTGCTTGCTATACCTCACCTAACCACTTTCACTACACTTTCAATATTCAATTGAATTTGAAACCTAACAAACACGTTATTCATTCATCACTACCTTACACTCACCCACTCATATTCTATTTTCATCTTATTACCATTTTTTGAACCATAACATTCACATTTCAACCTTTCAATAACATCATGACTCTTACTCAATCCTTTGCCATTATCTTTCTCTTGTTTGCTCTATACTGTGGTTTGGACCCATTTCAGCACAGTACCATAGCAAATTTCCCTGAATTTGAGGCCAAAAAGGTTGACATGCCCGATTGGTCTGAGGTTCCTAAAGAAAGAGATGAACATAATTTGTTGCAAAAATCAGAGATAAGGTTTTTGAAGCAAGTACAAGGACCTGAAAGCATTGTGTTTGACCCTCTTGGTCGTGGACCTTATACTGGTGTTGCTGATGGTAGAATTTTGTTCTGGAATGGACTTTCTTGGGTTGACTTTGCTTACACTTCGCCCAACAGGTAGGTTGCATCACAATTACCAGGACTTATAATTTTGTACAATTTTTATTTGGGTTAATAGTCATTTTAGTGTCTGAATGTGCAAGGAATAGTCACAATTGTCATTCAATTCAATGTATCATAACTCCAAAATAGTCCCTGATTTTATACTTTGTTAGTCAAAGTAGTCTTTGATGTTGAAATAGTCCTTCAACGTTGACGGTAACTCTTTCATATAGGTATTGATACGACAATAAGTAAGCACTTATAGGGATTGATATGGCAATGGATAAGTATATTGAGGGACTGATATAACAATATTAACGTAACATTTTAACACGGGAGACTATTTTGATTAAAGAAGTGCACATTTTAACTAGTATGACTATTCGTTACACATTCAGAGACCAAGATGACTATTAACCCAAATAAAAATTGTACAAAATTATAAGTCACTTAATAATACCAATGAAACTTTAATGTTATTTTTTTACCGGACCTTTTACTATTTATTATTGTCACTTCTTAGTGAATGATAATTTTGTAAAGTAATTCATAATTTCCCATATTAAATTGACTATTTTAATACGTGTGAAATTGTCAAAGTGACTTATAATTTGAGATAGAGGTAATGCTATATAGTTGAGGGTTGTAAATACAGGTCATGGTAACAGTTGTGTCACTATCCTTGATATTGTGGAAAATTACGGTCAAATGTGGCCTCAATTGCAGTCACATTGTGGTTTTTGAAACATGAAAAACTGTTATGTTGCAGTCTGGTTTTGGTTGCGGAACCAACGATGAGTTTCAAGACATTTCATTGGTTTGAAATAGCAATCATTTGAGGAGGGGTTTGGGGGACAGAAAGTAGAGGTTGGACTTTGGTATGATAAGAGCTTGTGAGTTTGAATCCCTCCACCAACATTTCTAACAACTGGTTACTAACATTTATCTTTAGAAAAATTGCAATTATTGTAGAATGAGTGATTCTTTGAGCAGTCGTATAATCAGGTATTTAACTCCATTCATATTCATAAATTTACACAAGGACTGTGAGTATATTCTTTATTTTGAGATGCCAACAGAACAGTGAATGCCAGCAATTTGTTCAAGCCTTTTTCTTTTCTTGAATCTGATCTTCCTATCACTTATCTTTTACTCCGTTTATTTTGGTCCTTTATACTTAAAATATTCATTTTGAATTTTTTATCCGTTATCTTTGCAATGTTATGCCAATTCATCCTTTTACTTACAACCGCAACTACCATAAGCCCTACCTGTACCTTCGCTATTTGTACCTTCCTTTCACTATATTTGTATTGAAAAAAGAAAGAACAGTAGCTACAGCAAATTTTGATAGAAGAGAACCAAAAGCGGCATGTCGCAGGCCCATATCCAAACTTTGAAAATCATGAATCCTACTGAAGTTAAGGGTTTTCGAGAAAAGAATAGGCATTTAAGTGGTATTTGATGGATATTTTGACATATCACAGGCTAAGTTGGATAGCTCACGGCTAGCTCAACTCACAGTTAGGACAATTTAATGTAGGTAGTAAATGGATGAGTTTGTTCAGCATTGCTAAGATAAATAACCAAAATGAATCTTTTAAATATAAATGTTTAAAATTAATTTTGAGTAAAAGATAAAATAAAAAATATATTTTAGTTTATTTTTAAGCTTTAGCAAAAGTCTTTTGCAATAGCCTATGATTAAATGGTAATGAATTTTCTTCTATATCTATTTCAAAAACAGGTCACTATGTAATCCTATAGCAAATGCGACACCATTTAGTTATGTGAAGACTGAGCACATATGTGGAAGGCCTTTGGGACTCAGATTTGACAAGAAAACAGGTGAATTATACATTGCAGATGCATATCTTGGGCTGTTGAAGGTGGGGCCTGAGGGAGGTTTAGCAACATCTCTTGCAACTGAGACTGAAGGGGTGCCTCTAAGATTTACTAACGATGTCGATGTTGATTCAGAAGGAAATGTTTATTTTACGGAAAGCAGTTCTATTTATCAGAGGAGGTATGATTCTGTTGTTAAACTTTCAGATGCTGAATTGCATATTTTTTAAATTTCCATCATTTTGTGTGTAAAAAGTATTCAAATAAAGTTGAAGTTCATTGGAAACATGTGAGAACTGCATGAAGGGAATAATCATAACCTTAAGAGGGCACTTAACCTGCATATATAAGTTTCGTAGAAGTAATTTTGATGTGCAAAATGTGTTATTAAGGACAATGATTTAACTGGGATGATTATTGAGTTTTGGCTCCTATATGTACTTTCTTTGCATATGTCAAGCTTTTCATTTGCATTGCATGTACCTTGAAGTTTTTAATTCTGCAATACTTATATTAAATTGTTTCATTTCATCGTCTTCTTTCTGACATAATTTGTGTACAGGAATTTCATGCAGCTGGTATTTTCCGGGGACGATAGTGGAAAGGTTTTGAAATACAACCCTGCAACAAAGGAAACCACTGTTCTAGTGAGGAATGTTCAATTCCCAAATGGCATTTCCTTAAGCAAAGATGGTTCCTTCTTTGTTTTTTGTGAAGGGTCTATTGGCAGGTCAGTAAACCTTAAACCTTACCTCTTTAGCTAGCTGTCTTTTTTTTTATTTTTTTATTTTATGAGCAAATGTTAGAGTGTTAGTAAATTAGTGTGTTATGCAGGTTTCTTAAGTTTGAAACTTGGACCTCCTAGTTAGTACTTTTTCGGTGTTCTTAGCTCACCAATTGAGCTGCCTGTTTGAAAATTTTATCTGCTATAGCAGGGTTAACATACTATTTTCTTTTAGAGTGATTTATTGATGAAAGAATTTAAAAACTAAAAGAGTGTGTTAACCTGATAAACTAAGCTTAATGTTTTCAAGTCATATATTATATTGTCAACGAGGTGTCAATATCAGTTTAGTGGTTAGAGTTTGACCAGTAGCCTCAAGTGCCACGTCAATTAATAATAATTTTCTTCTTCCACAGTTTTTTTTTTTGTTTGTAAACACAGTCCTAATGTTAAAATAAATGATAACTTTTCATTTCAATAATTTCTTATTGTGTAGATTACGTAAATATTGGTTAAAAGGAGAAAAAGCTGGAACTTCAGAGATCTTAGCCATCCTACCTGGTGCTCCTGACAATGTGAGGGTGAATGAAGATGGTGATTTTTGGGTGGCACTTCACTGTAGAAGATCAATGTTTGCATACTATACTGGTTTATATCCAAGGATAAGGAAAGCTATACTTAAACTTCCAATACCAACAAAGAATCAATACCTATTTCAAATTGGAGGTAAGTTACATGGTGTGATTGTGAAGTATAGTCCTGAAGGTAAATTGTTGCAGATATTGGAGGATAGTGAGGGAAAAGTTGTTAGAGCAGTGAGTGAAGTAGAGGAGAAAGATGGTCAACTTTGGATTGGAAGTGTTCTTATGCCTTTTATTGCTGTTTATAAATTATGATCACTTCTTTTCTACCTTTGATCTTCTTCTCTACCACAAGTTTATTTTTTATTTAGCATTGTCAATAATGTACCTCAAGTTATCGGTGGCATAGAAATCCTGTGATGAGCTTTGGTTCCATATTGCCTTTTTTTTTTTTGTTAACATGTGCAATATTATCAATCAGCATGTTTTAGTTGAAATCAACAAAATAATAAGAGCAAATATAATAAGAATGTGTTACTATGTTCACCTAAAATGTATGTATAAATTGATTGATATCTAAAGTTATGAATCTGATAGGAATTCACAATTTTGAAAGCTTCAAACCTTGTTTTAGGGGTCCTAAACAAGGTAATTTATTCATTGAAAAGTTAAGTTTGTCTCTTTCTAATTAGTAATATTGTTAAACAATGCCATGAAGGTACTCAATAGCATTTGTCTTTTTAATAGGCAAAATAACTTCATTATTTGGTATGGCAGTAAAATTTGTTCTACATGCATTTCACCTTTTGTTTTTATCATTCCCTGACCACAATTCTGAGAATTCTGATCCCTTGGAGTGCCAATGCAGTAGCAGCAACTGGCAGGTTGAAACTGAGATAGTTATCTATGTATCCTAGTTGTCAATGCTGCATGGAAACACTGCTCCATGGCAAAGAGGTTCCTTTTCCTCCAATTGTAAAAACTCAAATATGTGAGCCTTGAGAAATGGAATACCAATGTTTACCATCATAACCCAATTGCTGCAACTACTTAAACAATCACTCTTTGCAGACACTTTGATATCAGTCTTGGCTCTACAACGTTGTTGCATATAAATAAATAAGACTTAAAAGCCGGCAACACATAAACCAAATACATAGCAGACAGCAGTCTGACCATATCTCATCAATGCAATTCTTTTGAACTTGTGATTTTTTGAAAGAGCTTGTGACATGTCCATATACTCTTTAGGATAGCTTATAGAGAAAACTTTAAGCTTATATTTTTTTATTTTTTTTGAAACAGCAAAACTATATTAACAGCAAAATCCCCACACAAGAAGTGAAAAGGGCAGCCAAGGAAGATACAAGCCGAAAGGGCTCGGCGAACTCAAAACAGAACCTGCGCTACAAACAGCTACAAGCCCTAACCGAGAAACAGCCTCTACAAAACAACACCACAAAAAAAACAGCAGACAAAGAACAAAAGCAAAAGCACAGGCAGCAGGGAGCCGAAACACCAAAGGCACAAAAACAATCTCCCAAGAATTAGCGCATGACACAATCCTTTGGGTTCCAATACCATTCATAAAACAAACAAGTTGGATTCTTCAATCTATTCAAACTCCATTGCCAAAACAACACTTTTATTTCCTCCACCAAATCATTAACTCCTTGGATTTCATTATTAAAAATCCTTTTGTTCCTCGCATTCCAAATTACTCAAATTGTCGCATGCCAAATTAGCCACAAGCCCTTTCAAAACTTCTTGTTATTTCCTTCGGTGCTCAACACTCGAAATGGACAAACATGTTTTGCTGAGTAATGAAATTAAAATCAATCCACTTCATCACATTGTACCAAATAATACGCGCCGAGCCACAATGGAGGAAAAGATGAATAGCCGTTCCCGGTGCTACATTATTACAAAAGACACAAGACACCGGAGCATCCATCGGTAAGATTCTTCTCATAGCAAGATTTACTCTTGTTGGAATCCGATCAAGCAATAGTTGCCAAGAGAAAGCAATTACTTTGGAGTTTGGACGGTGCCAGACTTTCCCATATTTGGCCAAACACATTCCTCTCTAAAGCACTTCCATTATCTTCCAACAACATCAATTCCTCCAACACCTTATAAGTGGACCGAACCGGAAAAAAAAAACCCTTCCTCCGGACGCCACCACCAACAGTCCTCTTCTTGGCTTCTTGAAAAAGAACAACTCCAGCCAAAGCCTCCACCAATTCATTAAGTAATTCCTTCTCCCATTCAAACAACGGTCTACGCCAAGAGAATGTCAACAAAGGCACCCCTTATACCAAAACCACCAACTCACTCACCTTTGCTTCTTGATTATTAGAAATGGAGTATAGTCTAGGAAATTTGGTACTTAATGGAATGGTACCCCTCCAAGCATCATTCCAAAAATTCGAGTTTCTCCCACATTCCCGATTTTTCTAGCCACCTCCCTATTGAACCAATCAACTCCAATCACATTCTCAAGAGACATTAGATCCTTCCACCACGAAGCGGCCAAACTCGGCCAAGGTTTGTGGTCTTCTTCCACCAAACACCCGATCCGAGAGCCATATTTCTCCACTAACACCCTCTTCCATCACGATTGATCTTTATTAAGCACTCTCGACATCCAGTTAGACAAAAAGTTCAAATTTACCACCTGAATATCTTTCATACCTAGACCCCCATATGGCGAGGTCGACACATCGTTCTCCACTTTACCCAACAAGCCCCCCCTGCATATAAAATCTCTTTGAATTCTAACAGTTTTCTTCCAAACTTTAACTGACATCTTCAAGAAGAATAGATAAAAATTCAAAATCGAGGTTAACACCGAGTTAAGAAGAACTATCCGTCCTTCAAGAAGAACACCAATTATGTCGACCTTGATAACACCATACTTAAAAAGAAAAATGTTATGTTCTTATAAAAGAGAAAAATCAAGAAAAAGTCAAGAATATGAGTTAGAAATCACATCGTAAAATCAACTCAAAGTACATTTGAATTGATATAGATATATTTCATTGTATTATCCTCTTAAAAAGTAACCATCCTATCAATGACTTTTTATATCAACACATATACAAACTCAACCATCTTCATGTTTGCCCAGTAGTGGCACCTTTGGAATAATATGAAGAGATTATAAAAATTTAGGAAGTCTGGTGAGACTTTAAACACTTGAACCTCGTGGACTCCAGAAAATTAAATAGAATTGTCTAAGTCAAGATCTTTGCCTGAAAATAGATCATTATGGATGAATTCTCCATTGTTGATGCTCTTATAATTCAGAATAAAAATACATCATCATTGGTGAATACTTACTTGACACTATTGAATGATAAAAAAATACGAGTTAATTAAGTTTTTAATCTCTATAAATATTTACAGTTTTGTTTTTAATAATAAAATCACACTTTTTAATTTCTGTGACATTTTTCATAAGCATTTTAAGGACTAAAACTGTTGATGAAAATTTTTGACAGGGACTAAAGTACTGATGGAAAAATTTACAGGGACTAAAAATGTTGATGAAAAATTTTATAGAGACTAAAAAGTGTGATTTTACTTTGTAGGGACTAAAAACAAAACCGTGAATATTTGCTTAATTAACCCAAAAAAGAAAGAATAAGAAGCATAAAAATGAGATCACTTTCATAAAACCAGGAGTTTGAGAAACTTGTTCAACAAGCTCAAACTTATTTTATTAATTATTAATTATTTATTAAAAAATAATATTAGAGATAATAACAATATTAGAGAGCACAAGACAAGAGTCCCTACCGTTACATTACATCACACTCACACAGGTGGAACAAAGTTTCTTTCAGTTCTCCCGCCTCGACGCACAGATGGTATGTTAGGGTTCTTCTTTCTTCCTCTTTCTTTTTCAACTTCAATCGATTTTCTCTTTCAATTTCTTTATCTAATATAATATTTCTTATTAATCTTTCAATTTTCGAATTTCAGAGTGACATAAGAAAATGGTTCATGAAAACACACGATAAGCCCAAAAATGCCGCCGCCGCCGCCGGTAACTCCTCCAACAAACCCTCCGATCAACCCAAGCCTCCTCCGGCTAAACCCGACCCGGACAAAACGGTTAGTCCTATTACATTTTTTCGTTCCACATACTTGATTTTTGTAATTCATTTTCTTTACTTTTCTTTTCCTGTGAAGTTAAGATAATTATTTTGCTTCAGAATTCGTAGATTCAATTGTATGATGCATGAATGAAAAACTATGAAATTTGAAGAATGCCATAGAGTTTATTTTATTTTTTATTTATTTGGACATGTTTACATTGGCCACTGAACTAAAATGTTGTTTTGCATGATTATTGTGTAGAGGTTTGTTTGCATGTACAAGTAAAATAATTTGATGTTTTTTTTTTTAGTGAACATTGCCCATTTTTAATAGGAAATCGCTGATTTTTAACAAGAAAATGCTGATTGTTATGAATACTTTTAATTGGTTCATTTTGACCGTTACCCGAATTTGATTTCCGTCGAAGATGGAAGTTACCGTACTTTGTTTATTTAAAAACAATACACGCGCGTGAGAGAGGAGGTTTTAATGCGTTTGTATGTTTCTTGCCGGTTTCCCTTCGTAACAAACAGCATCACTCTTGTTAATAACAAGTAGCGGTAATAACACGTGTGTCTACATGGGTCTGGACCGAGTGTCACATGTTAATTAAACCAATGAGTGGAACAAATCAAAGCTTCGTTTTTGGTAACAGATAGACACTAGAAAGTCATTAAAGAATGGTTCTTTGTAAATGTTCACTCGCGCTTAATGGGTTTCAACAGGAGATTCATAATCCAAGGAACTAATTGTCTCTTCATAGGGTTTAAGGACTAATTGGTTTTTTTATATATGAAAAATTGCGAATGTTAAGGAAACACACTGTCCTTTTGCAGGTACCTGCTGAAGGTCAAGCAAGTTCAGGCAGAAGGAAAACTAGCAAATACTTTGATACAGATAAGTCAAAGGCGAAAGATGAGGTAGAAACACAAGTGCTACCTGCTAAAAGAAAGACTAATGAAGATAACAGAGATGACTCTGTTCTGCCCACTAATCAAAAGAAGGTTGCTGGTTCCACTCCTACTAAAAAATTGAAGAGTGGATCGGGTAGGGGAATCCCCCAGAAACCTGTAGATTTGGATGAAAGTGATGAAGAGGATGAGAAAGATGCTGTGACTCCTATTAAATCTGGTGGAAGGGGTCGTGGTGGAAGAGGAGCATCAACATCAGCATCTGGTGGAAGGGGCCGAGGGGGTGGTAGGGGAACTGCCCAGAAATCTGCAGCTATGGAAGAAAATGACGAAGATGACGAGAATAATGTTGCGTCTGCTGCTAAATCTGGTGGAAGGGGTCGTGGCGGAAGAGGAGCTTCAGCACAAGCATCTGGTGGGAGGGGCCGAGGGGGTGGTGGTAGGGGTGGATTCATGAATTTCGGTGAAAGAAAAGATCCTCCACACAAGGGAGAAAAGGTTCAAATTTATCAAATATCTGGATCTTTCAATTGAAATTTTTTCTTTGATGATTATCTGAAAATTCTTTCATGTTCCAGGAAGTCCCTGAAGGTGCTCCTAACTGTTTAGCTGGTTTAACGTTTGTAATCAGTGGAACACTGGACAGGTATTCATATAAATCTCTAGACTTGCACCAAGCGGAAGTTAGTTCACTAATGAGTTGTTTACCTTATTTGTTGATGTTTAGGCTCTCTTTCCATATTCAGTGTTTAGGTTATTAATTATATCATGTCATTTTCACTCTCTTCAGTTTTTATGTTTTACAGTTTGGAACGAGAAGAAGCGGAAGATTTGATCAAACGCCATGGTGGCCGTGTCACCGGATCAGTCAGCAAGAAAACAGTAATAAAATGCTTTTTATTCAATTGCAATTAAATTTACTTAATCAGTATGTGATTAACATTTTTGTTTGCAGAACTATTTGTTATGTGACGATGATATTGGGGGAAGAAAGTCTGAAAAAGCTAAAGAGCTAGGGTGGGCACTCTTATATTTATACTTTTAAATATTACTAGGTAGTTTAAAAAGTTTTCATATTTTGCTAACGCTTATGTTTCTCTTCATATAGAACTTCATTCCTCACAGAAGATGGATTGTTCGACATGATTCGGGCATCTAAACCTGCAAAAGCTCCTAAGCAAGAGGAATGCAAGAAATCTGTGACTAAGGCTGTTCCAGTGCCATCTCCATCAAAAGTTCTCCCGAAAGCAGAAACAAAGGGTAAACCCTATAAAACATTTTGTAGTTTTACATTACTTGTGTTGTCCTTTTGATTGCCCTTATTATTGAAGAGTTAGCAGCAGCTCTTAGAGTAAAGCTGTTCAATCAAAGGCTGCTTATTTATTTATGTTCTGAGTTGCATTCCTTTATAACAAATGCAGCCTCTTTGCCTTCATACTCACCTTCCAACCAAGCCAAGCCTAAGAAAGCTGCTACTGCTCAGTCTAATTTGACGTGGACAGAGAAACATCGACCTAAAAATCCCAAAGATATCATAGGGAATCAGTCACTGGTATAATAACTTGTCCTCATTAGTGATTACCATATTTCAGTGGTTACTTTTTATCATATGTATACTTGGATATGGATCATCATTTTCCCTTTTCTGAAATGTGTAAATAGGTTGCACAGCTTCGAACTTGGTTGAAAGGTTGGCACGAGCAATTTTCTAACACTGGTGGTAATAAAAAAGGAAAAAAGCAGAATGACCCTGCTTCTAAAAAGGCTGTCTTGTTAAGTGGAACCCCTGGTATAGGCAAAACAACTTCAGCAAAGCTGGTGTGTCAGGAGCTTGGTTTCCAAGCCATAGAGGTGGGGACATTTCTTATGAAATTTATGTGCCAATGGTGGTATTTCATCACCTGATTTTCCTCGCATGTCCATGTTTGTGTTGAAGGTAAATGCTAGTGATAGCCGTGGAAAAGCTGACAGCAAAATTGAAAAGGGAATTAGTGGAAGCAATGCAAATTCTATCAAGGAACTTGTGACCAACGAGGCCCTTGGTCGTAATATGGATAGGTTGGTCACTCATTATCGTAATAAGTAATCTGTGAGTCCATAACTTACACATTGTTAAGTCTCTAATTGTAAATTTCAGGTCAAAGCAGTCCAAAACTGTGCTCATTATGGATGAGGTTGATGGGATGTCAGCTGGTGATAGGGGTGGTGTTGCTGATCTTATTGCTAGCATCAAGATATCAAAAATTCCTATTATCTGCATTTGTAATGACCGTTACAGTCAGAAACTGAAGAGCCTAATGAACTACTGTTTGCTTCTTAGTTACCGGAAGCCTACAAAGCAACAGGTCTTTCCTGCATACTGCTCACTGCTAGATGCTATTGCTTCTCTTTTATATAAAATTTAAAATCATCATTCATTTAGATTATGTCCTTTTGTTTCTCTCTTTTCATCAAGTCGTTTTGTTCAAGTTCTATTTATTTAACATGTGAAAAGAATAGCAATCCCTTGTTTGTACAAATATTAGGGGTGGCCCCGCCAATTGTTTAATGGTTGTCTATATTCACCATAATAGAGTTGACTTTGCCATTTATTTGAACAAATGAGTGTTATTATTGCTCAATACTTATGGGAGATAAATATACCATTTTTATCAAGGCTAATATTTGATTTCTAATATGTCCTTTTGTTTGATAATTACTCTCTCTTTCATGATCACATTATGTTACTTGACTATTGAACAAGAACATGATTTACTTGTTTTGTTTCTATTAATTGAGCTTGCTCAGTTCTTGAATGTCATAAACTTCAACATTAACTTACATGTCTGTCTGTCTTGCGATATTGATGTTCCACTTTGGCCAAATTTAATGTGTGACTTTCTTGAATCTCTAAACTTTTGGTGTTGCGTATGATCTTGACTTTGGATTTGTTTTCAATGATCTGAGTTTTCATCTATGACGACTTAGTTTGGCTATCTTGTTACCCTTAAGTGAATCTGGTTAAAATTCGTAAATCTTATATATAGAGAAAGTATACTTATTCTCTCATCTCCATATTTTAAACTACCTCCTTGGTGAAATATCTAGGGCCGGTCTCATTTTAAGAAAATTCACGTTTATCTAGTTTGATAAAGAAGATAATGAAAAAAGGGAAGATTCAGAAGAAAAAAGGGAGGTTAACCTTCGTAAAGTGAAATTAAATGAGGGGAATTCTTATACTCAGCAAAAATATGAATAGTAAATGCAGTGATGAATGAATAATAATTGGATAGCAAATGAAATGACCTCATCCAAGTGTAACTCTATTCAATGTTATAACTTTCGCCTCAACTTTAAAGTCATTCAACAGTTTTGGGTGAAATAACCTCATCCAAGTGCAACTCTGTTCAGTGTCTTAACATTTGCGTCAACTTTAAAATCATTGAACAGTTTTGAGATGGATGCAAAAATTGTTTGTTCTTACCTTTTTGACAGTGATATGTAGTATGTTATCCCACTGTTTTCCCTCCGCCCCCTAATATTGAAAGATGGGGTATATCTGAATAAAAAAAATATTGTTCTATCCTCATGAAAGTGAATTTCATTGCTAATGGCATATGGTGTATCATATATGAGGGTTTAATTGTCTAAGTTTTTGTATCAGACCTGCTTACTCTAGAATGTGAGTTATCTTACAGCTTGTAGCTTTAGTTTTAAGTCTGAAAATATGCTTAATATGTTAAAACAAGCATGCCGAGGTGTGTCAGCTTAAAACTGAAATTTTTATTTATGCCAGATGGCAAAGAAGTTTATGGAGGTTGCTAAGGCTGAAGGGCTTCAAGTTAATGAGGTAATTTCTGCCAACATAGTCTATCTTATATCTTGGAGAGCTTTACTCTACTTGATTTTGTGGGCTATGAGGGTACACATTTTCTTGGAATCATTGATATCCGTCTCACAATTTTTTGTAAATTCATATTGACTAATGTATTTTCTTAAATCATTCATCATGTTTGTTTTAGATTGCTCTTGAGGAATTAGCAGAAAGAGTTAATGGGGATATGCGCATGGCACTAAACCAGTTACAATATATGGGCCTCTCCATGTCAGTTATCAACTACGATGATATTAGGCAGCGGTTACTTACCAATGCGAAAGATGAAGACATTTCACCATTCACAGCTGTTGATAAGTATGATATTCATATCATCTAAGTACTGCACTTAAACATGCTTTATTGTCATACTCTTGATTCTAATTTCCTTTTGGCTTGCATTGGTGTATCTTTGTTCTCAATATTTGTGGTTGTGTTGACTTTCTATTTTTCTTATCCATTAAATCTGCTACATTTTATTAACCTTTTTTGTTAGTCCAAGACCTTCAGTGGTCTGTCAAATCATGTGATCACATTGCTCTGATATTCCGTGCTTTCATTCATGACATTGCAGTTTGATTGTGCTTATATTAAGGGCTTTTACAATAAATTTTTATTCTTACATAATTAGTTTTGGTGCAAATATCATCTAATTATAGCTAGATTTTGGGATAACTTTTGTACATAGCCTCAATCGGAGGCTTTCTGGATTTTCAAATTCATGCAATAATATAATCTGATAGGGTAAGGAAAAATATATGTTTGACTGTAAGGGATCAATTGTTGTGGCCTTCTGGTAGCAAAGTAGGGTTTTATTCTATTTATAAAATCCTTGTAAAATACTACTCCAAAATGAAATATAAGCCAAAATGGTAGTTGATAAGTTGATTATGTGGTTTAAAATTAAGTCCACATACATACTACCTTTTTGCTTCTATTTAATTCCAGAGGAGTATTTGTACATCTGTTAATTTGTTGTCATTTGACTCATTTCGTCAGTGATTCAAGGTGGGCTCTGCATGGCAATAATTTCATCCTTTGAAATCTGAAGCATTAACTGTCCAGAAGACTGTGACTAAATTAAATTGCATGACACTTTTTTTTTTTTTGTCTTGTAGGCTTTTTGGTTTTAATGCTGGAAAGATGAAAATGGATGAGAGGATTAATCTTAGCATGAGTGACCCTGATCTTGTTCCTCTACTTATCCAGGTTCTTTAATTCATTTCCATTTTTTTATGCCTTGTTTTGTTTCGGACTCATCTTAGCAGGCCAATTATATGATGAAATTTTCACTTAGTGGTCTAGTGTTTTATACCACCGCTTGCATTAACCTTGTTCAACTTTGATAGACCAATTTGGCTTCTCATCTTATAATCAAGTCATATATGTCTGCAAAAGCAACATATCTAGTTAATAAAAATAACAATGGCTGATTGAACTTAAATTTTATTAAAATTAAAATGACATTAACACCATATAACTTGCCAAATAGTATATGTTGGAATTGGCCATATTCAAAAAATATTTAAAACCTGCCATATTAATTGGTCCTTGCATAATCTTCTTATTCATGAATTTTCTAAAAGGGAAGGTTATAGATTTATTTGGGCCTGTGTGTTTGCTGCTAATGCAATCATATCTCAGGGTTGGAAGTGGTGAAGACTTTTCATTTACATGGAATAATATAATAGTTAAAAATAGCTTTTGCTGATTTCATATTCAGTAGTAATTTACTTTATTGCCGGATAGCCCTGATTGCCTTAATGTTGTGTACTTGGTGTTCAAATATTCCTCATGTTTTTTTTCTTTTTGACACTATATGGCAGGAAAATTATATTAATTATAGACCAAGCTCGGCCGGTAAGGATGACAATGGTGTAAAGCGCATGAATCTGATTGCCCGTGCTGCCGAGTCTATTGCTACTGGAGATATAGTGAACGTACAGATTCGCAGATATCGACAGTGGCAGCTCTCTCAAACTAGTTCTGTTGCATCATGTATACTTCCGTACGTAGCCTTGTCACTGCTCTGGAAAATAGCGAAATTTCCTTATTGAATCTTTCTCCATCCTGTTCATCTTTTCTCTTTATCATTGTTTCAGT
>Ga0315914_1006262_pt1 | contig 16933 bp, 13 predicted proteins | sample MpolenodulesMG_FD_203920 | JGI IMG/M metagenome (GOLD analysis project Ga0315914, IMG submission 203920) | Medicago polymorpha root nodule microbial communities from Los Angeles, California, United States - elongated nodules | ecosystem: Host-associated > Plants > Roots > Nodule | place: USA...
GAATTTTCAGACAACTCCTTAAACTAATTTTAAACACTAAGAGAGATCAGCAAAAATAATATAGAACTATCGAACTCTTACATTGTTTTATGAGCCACTTTCTATTCATGAACAATAAATGGGTGGTTTGCATAACTATTATTCTATACACAATAAATTAATTTTCGATAAATTAATTTTGTAATTTGAAAATAGCTTTGCAAATAAATCTAATAGAATCTCATGAAAAAGCTTTCCATGTGGGGTGCCTAAAAAACTTAAAAAAGAAGGAAATAATTAGATCATGAGGAAGGCAGGAAATAAGGACCACTTTCAATTACAAACCAGCAAAATAATACAATTTTATGAAATATTCAAATAACAGATGAAGTGTTTAGTGCAAAACTCAATGATACAACAGTATAAATGAATTTATAAATGAATTTTATAAAACAATAATATAAGAATATGTACACCGGTACATTTTAAATTTTTCTTCCATAAAATAAATACAATATATTTATGAAGTCTAAATTTGACTACATGAAATGACTACCGGCAAATTCTAAATCTAAACTTAAAACAATATTTAGACCATATTATATCACAATAGAAGACATACATGGAACATACTTTCACCTTGGCCCCTCCAATCTTCGAAAGATTTTAGTAGAGAAGGTATTTGTAACAATAATCTTAACATGCCTCAAATCACTTATAGTAACATAACACAAACGTGAAAAGTAGGAAAATTAGAACTCAAAATTCAAGTGTCTTATGAGTAATATAGTAAAAAATCTGATCAGGCAATTAAAACAAAAGATGAAAAACTAAAATTCCAATAAAAGAAAGTCAAGAAAGTCTAAGAAATTATGAATTTCAACCATTTACAGTTTCCCAATCAAAGGTTGTAACTTAATCAAAGAATTGGGCTGCTCTGGAGGGAGTTGAATGTCTGCATCATACTTTAAGCAGTTGTACTATTGCATGTGTATCTCAAAGAATCTACACTTTCATACTTGGACGGGTCAAATTAATGACATTCATCCATACTATGGACATACTTGTATATCCGTCTTTTGAAGAAGAAAAAAGCTTCAACAAAATATGTTTTATATTCATTCTACTAATTTTTGATTCAGAATCTGATGTGTTAAATGCACTCTCAACAATTTTTTCTAAACTCTACACAATAGACCCGCTTGTGGAAAGATGAGAGTGAGTGTCTCAAATGGCTAGATTCATAGAAACCACTACAGTGAAGTGAACATGCATTGAGCCGTGTGATATATAATGTTGTAGGCATTAGTTGTTGTTGTTGCACAGCCATATAAATTAATGTGCATGGGAAATATACACACAACTTGTTCATTGAAAACTGATACGTTCAAATGCATTAGCTGCATGGGTAATGGTTGTGATTAGGAAAATACACATAATTTATTACAGCACTTGGGGGATTTGAATTTGATCCTCTGACTAACACTAAGCTTATCTACACGTGTATAAGCATTTGATACATATTAGTGGCGCCATTAGGTTTAGGTTTAGGTTAAGCAAATTAGGTTAACATTGTACCTAAAGATTAGAAATAAGGATATCTTAGTTGTTGGTTGAAAACAACGTACAATCAAAATAAGGTTTGATTCATGGTTTTAAATTGTGGTTGCGATCAGGAATGCAATCGTTGCGGATGATACGATACGCATAGTGTTTAATCTTATCCTAAAAAACTTCGGTTTGCTCTACATATATTTGTTGAAGTGTTTGACAAAGTTGCAAGAGATTTAAAAGTCAAAATATTCTTCAAATCTCAAGTAGACAAGAGAAATCTCAACTAAATAACGACATTGTATTTTTTAGTGACTAGTGAGAGTAAATTTAAGAGAGAAATAGAGTTCGGAGAGGGACGGGAGTAATTGGAAGGAGATGATATAAGTCCTATAATCTAAGGTGTCTAGGCAACGATTTGATTACATATAGGAAAAACTTAAGGAAAACCGTAGCCATTGATATGACATATGAGAACGGTTTGCATCGTTTGCTTCAAATTGCAACACATTAAAAACATTTTAAATAACTGAAAAAGAGCAAATAAAAGTTTAGTCGTTGATTTTAGAGAACACTTTCTATTGCTAACAATAGCAACACTTTAAATCGTTGTCTATGTTATTATAGAGACCAAATAAAAATTGTTGTCATTGACATTAGTGAACAATTTTAACATCAAAGTATTCATATGTAGTGCAAATCAAATAAAATGTCAAACCAAACTCCAAAATCACCTTCGTGAAACATTAACAATCTGGCATTGCATGTAATTCTACTACATCAGACAAGCAACTAGGAACAGCTTCTGATAACCAAACAACATCCTTATCGAGTTGAGTAAACTTTCTAATAAACATGCCATGATATTAGCTTCTCTTTTAATGTGATTACAGCCAAACCTATAAAAAGAAGCTCTATGTAACTTGAGATTCTATTATCAACCCAAAGTAGAAAGGAATAAGGTCTGTGTTCTTATCACTCACACAAGAAAATGAAAAGCACCAGCATTGATGAGTCAATCTGAATATTCTTCATCTTCTTTCCAATCATGAAAAGATTGTTCATCATCTTCTTCCAAGTCATCAGAAGGTTGTTCTTTATCATCTTCAAAGTCATCAAAAGGTTGTTCTTCATTATCATCTTCCAAGTCATCAAAAGGTTGTTCTTCATCATCTTCTTCAAAGTCATCAGACAATTGTTCTTCAAGGACATGATTTACCTATAGGATAAAAATACCAAGATCAGCAAAAAAAAGACGATTTAAAATCATTCCTCGTATTTTGCTACTAATAAGTGTATGTCACTCTTAAATTAATGCTCTAGCTCTCAATGAGGGTGACCAATATTACATATGGTAATGATTATACTCACAAAAGAATTGTAATAATTACAATCCATAAGTAGATCGAGACCCCATATGAGTAACGTCCCCAAAAATATTATTCTTTGGATTTCTGATATATTTGTGATACTCTCGTATAGAATACATAATAAATGCTTTGTTAGGAACCAACAACTCTCAAGTCACGCAACAAGGGAAATAGATTTTTGTATGTGTGTATGAAAAGAGAATGTGTTACAACACTGAACAGTGTTTGATCAAAACAGTAAAGGGGTTGTGGTAAGAAATGAAAGGTGGAAAGTATTGAGAGAAATTATTGTTGCAACTATAAGAAAAACATACCTCGTGGTTATTTAGGCCATATGCAGATGTAGATGAATGTAGCCCGTTATTGTCATCATTTGAGGTTGATAACAAAGCTGCCAAATCCCCCATATCTTGGTCTGAATTGCTTTGGTTCAGCATGAACCTAAGAAGAACTTGCAATTTCCCCTCCATTGCCGCCATCTCTTTACTATGTTTTTTCTCCCTCTTTTCATATTTTACCTCCATTTCTTGAATCTTGTCACTTAAATTTTTCACCTCAATAGCATGCTTTTTTTTAATTTCTCCAATTTCTTTACTTCTTTTCAAGAGAGAAGGTGTTGTAACTCTTCCATGGCAGCGCACTCTCCCAGGTTTTTCTTTACCGAAGATAGTTCGAAAAGCCTCATCCGAAGACTGACCAGAATTTACGATCAAATCTTGAAGATTTGTCTAGCAAAATTAAAAGCAACATTAGTTAAGCATAGAGTTAATTATATTTGAATAGATAAAATCATAAGTAAAAACTTACAATTGTGTTACAGGTAACTTGGTCAAGCTGATTTCCTTTCTTACTTTGTCGTGTTTCGATAAAAACTTCAGCTTGAGTAGGAGGCTCACAATCATCCTTGGTTGCACGCTACACAAGGCAAAACATGATTCACTAATAGTAGTAAAAAACATCACTAAAGTAGAATTTAACTATTCGCCATTCGGTCCAAGCTTCACAAGACCAAAATCTAGATGTATTCCACTAAGGTTGTTGGATTTAAGTGACAATAATATTGGAGTAATCTGCATCCATTTCTTCATCATCAGAATATTCCCCTAGTGGTTGGAGCTGGTGGTTCCATTCTACAAGCGTTCATATTTTCATAAAGAAGTCCATTCAGTGGGACTAAAATCCAAGCTTCGGTCTTGTGAAGCTTCCCCCGGGTGGCAAAAAATCAGTAGTAACCAAACTTGTAATAGAATTTAATCATTGACAAATAGTAGTAAAAATGAGATACCAGTTTTTCCCTTATGATAGCAAAGCTTATGGGACCCACTCGATGTCTACATTTTTGTTGAGCTACAATTTTAGCATTTTGACGACCAATTTCCTGAAATCATCAATGAGAGTCAAAATTCATTATATCTGAAAATAAAAATGTAGAATAATACACAATTCAAATTAAATTTATCTTACTTGAATGGTTTCAATTCCCCAATAAATCATTAATTTCCTAAAGTCCTCTTCTGGTATGTTGTCTGGACGGTTTTTCATCCGCTCAGACAAGTTGTCATACTTAGTGAAATGATTTCTCTTAATAACACATTTGTACCGCCTCCAAGCATCATTTATTATAGCATATACAGCCTTCTCTCCCTTTTCAGGAACAATGTATTTTTTCTGCAAAGAAAACAAACATGATTAGAAAAATCGATTTTATTAGAGTACTCAAACACACATGCTGGATGAGTTGATACATTGACATAAGCCCATATATTCTCCTTCTTCTTTGGTATAGCCTTCCAATTAGTGTAAGTAAGAGGACATAAATCTGACATCCTTGCTACTGATCCCAAAAAATTGCTGAATTCAGAAACTATCTTTTGAGTTGGACCAATGGGCTCCCCTTCTTCATTTAAGGTGATTTCTTGTCTTTCAGCAAGTGACCGATCATGAATTCTCGAGCATAATGTCCTTCCTCTTTTCCTTTTTTTTGATGCTTCTCCTAGTACACATTCCAATATCACACAAGTTATATATGAGATGAAGAAAGTTAACTAATAACTATGATCATATGCAGACACATCGTTTGTACATGGTCATTTTTTGCTTCAGGTAGCATGAGAGATATATAATGTTCGACCAACTAATTGATAGCAGGAAAAAAAAAAAAAAAGTAAACCTCGTACACAGATGATTCTGAATAAATCATATGATTTCGTATATGAATTAACCAACTGAATGATGCAAATGGGCTAACTCAATATAGATAAGAGGAACCTAACAAAAGAACCCTAACTAAAAGTACAAATGAAATAACTAAATACCAACAGAAAGCCAACCAATAGCTAAAACAGAAAGAATGAAAAACAAAGGGAACAAAGGCCACCAAAGCAGTCAAAACAAAGAAGAAAACCATAGCACTGTAGTAACGAAAGAGCATCATATGCATATCATATGTGTCATCTGTGGGGGTGATAATGAAATGTAAGTGATAATTATGAAACATATTAACTAGTAGCAGTGTTACCTTCCATTGGATTGTCATTAGTTTTCTCACCATCATCATTTTCATAGTTAATATCACCCTCAACATCACCATTATCATTTTCAGAGTTAATATCATCCTCAACTTCAAGTGGTAGCTTATTCATTTTAAAATAATCATCAAGTGACATTGATGGTAACTTCTTTTGCTTCTTGGAAGGTCCATGATCAACAAGATCCTCTTGAAATTGAGCAGAACTGTTGCTTAATCCAACGAACTGAGACCGGCCCACTAGTTTGATTTTTCAACACATGAAACAGAATTAATAAGTTCAGTAAATTAGCATTAGCAGTAAGTCACTAAAATAACATGAGAAAATACCCCAAAACATAAAATAAGTAAAGAAACAGTTTTAACAGTTCGTCATTAAGTTTATCAAATGAAAAATAACTATATTATACTGTCAAGCTTCTCTTTGCTGCAATAATTTCAACATGTTAGCTAGTGCAACAAAAAGGGCAGGTTGTTTTAGAGCTTTTAAAAAGTGTAGTCCAAGTCAGAGGCCAGGTTTTGAACCATGGTATAGTAATAATACTCAACAACAAAAATATAGCAGCCAACAATGGCATCACAAATGAAGATTGCAGTGATGAAAGGAGCAAATAAAATAAAGGACAAGTAATGATTGGCAAAGCATGTTTGAAAACCTGGCCTGTGATCTTGCTTTTTATGTTGCATTTGAGCAGATCCTGCCACTTGGATTGAACTTCCAGCTGTCAATGATTGTTGTTTCCTCAGATCATGCATCAGAATGGATCGTACAGCAGAGTTTATGGCCCTCATCGTTGTTTTCTGAATTTTTGCTTGGTTTAAAGTGGAACGTTGTTTCCGTTGTTCATGCATGAGAATGGATCTCACAGCAGAGTCTATAGCACTCATCTTTGTTTTCTGACTTTTTGCTTGCTGTGAAGTGGAACATTGTTTCCGTTGATCATGCTTGAGAATGGATCGACTAGCGGGGTCTATAGTACTCATCCTTGTTTTCTGATTTTTTGGTTGCTTTGAAGTGGAACTTTGCTCCATCCCTTGCTTTGAAAAAGATCCTTTCAAAAACATCCACTTTATACTTTCTGGAATATCTTCTAACCTTTATAAATTGAAAAGAATAATTATCAGTAGAAATTGTGATAACTAAGCAAAAAGTGTTCTAATAGCTGAAAAGGATTGCAACAAGTTCTTTCTTTTCATAATTCAACTCAGCCAACGGCTGGAGCAATAGTGTTCCTGAAACAACAAGAAATTGAACTTACAGTTCTCCACTAGAAGGTAGCATGGGCTGTTTGAGTTGTGAACGACTGTAAACATCATCTTTGGACATCCTCGTCTCTATCAAGAACCAAAAAAAATAAAAAAATAAATAAATAAAGATTTTGAGCTGTAGAGATAAATGTATATAATAGATGACAAGGAGATAAATGTGTAAGCCCCCTTTTAAAAGAAGTTTTTCCCCAAAATATAATCCCCTATGCAAGTTACTACGCATATTTATTATGAGATGAAGAAAGTAAATTAATAACTATGGTCATATGCAGACACATCGCTTGTACACGGTCTTTTTTTGCTTCATATAGCATAAGAGATATATAATCAACCAACTGAATGATACACAGCACAGCAGTATATGGCAGAAAAAGGCAAACCCCATATACAGATTATTCTGAATAAATCCTCTGATTTCATATATGAATTATAACCTACTGAATGATACAAAAAGGCAACCTAACCGAATGTTCAACAGAAATCTAACCAATAACTAAAACAGAGAGAATGAACAACAAAGGGAAGATAAGAAAAAAAACAGAATGAATAAACAAAGAAACAAAGAAGAAAACCATAGCACTATAGTAACAGAAGGGCAAAATAAGCATATCATATGCATATCATCTGTGGTGATGATGACGAAATGTAAGTGATGATAATTAAACACAGTTAACTAGTAAGGGTATTACCTTTCATTGAAGGGTCATTAGTGTTCTCACCATCATCATTTTCATAGTTGATATCACCATCATCATCACCAACATCAACATCGTTTTCATAATTGATATCATCCTCGACTTCAAGTTGTTTCTTATTCCTTTTAAAATCATCAAGTGACATTGATGGAATCTTTGGAGTAATCTTTTGCTTCCTGGATGATCCATGATCAAAAAAGTCCTTTTGGAATTGAGAAGAACTGTTGCTTAATCCACCTAACAGAGAGCGACCCGCTAGTTTGGTTTTTCAACACATGAAACAAAGAATCAATAAGTTAAGTAAGTCAATAGCATAACATGAGAGATAATACCCCAAAACATAAAATATGGGGAAAATAGCATTAACAGTAAGTCAGTAGCACAAGATCACTTCTTCCTATTCCACAAACTTCCTCCATTATCAAACGTGCACACTCTCTTTAATTTTCAATTATATTATACTCTCAAGATACTCTTTACTGTAATAATTTGAACTTGTTAGTTAGTGTAGGAAGAAAGATGGGTTGTGTGTAGAGCATTTAAAAAGCCTAGTCCAAGTCACAGGCCAGGTTTTGAACCATTGTATAGTAATAGTTGGCTCAGAAGCCAAGAGAGAATCCACTCTCTAGCTCTCAAATGAGAGCTTGCAATTTTATATAAACTTCAATGATCAGAATACATGAAAGTATTGGCCCTATTTATACTAATCCTAGAGGCCACTTTACAGTTGAAATAGCAGTAACAATTAATGGCATGAATGGAAACACAATCTAGTAAAGTTATAGATTGCCAAACATAGTGGCTTGATTGACATAAAGTCAATAATAGAGTGGTGGGATGGAGAAACTAGCATGGTATGGTGGTGGTAGCAAAAGGAGAACCTATCGTACAGTATCCCAATCTGTATCAATAGTAGTCAACAACCAGAATGTAGCAACCAATAACGTCACAATGGGCCTCACGAATGAAGATTACAGTGATGAAAGGAGTAATAACAATAATGGACAAGTAATGATTGAGAAAGCATGTTTGAAAACCTGGCCTAACAGGAGAACCTATCGTACAGTATCCCAATCTGTATCAATAGTAGTCAACAACCAGAATGTAGCAACCAATAACATCACAATGGGCCTCACGAATGAAGATTACAGTGATGAAAGGAGTAATAACAATAATGGACAAGTAAAGATTGAGAAAGCATGTTTGAAAACCTGGCCTGTGATCTTGCTTTTTATGTTGTATTTGCACGGATCCTGCCGCTTGGATTGAACTTCCAGCTGTCAATGATTGCTGTTTCCTTTGGTCATGCTTGAGAATGGACTTCACAGCATTCTCTATAGTAGTCGTCAGTGTTTTCTGATTTTTCGCTTGCTTTGAAATAGAATGTTGCATTTGAGCAGATCCTTGTACTTCGATTGATCTTCCAGCTGTCAATGATTGTTGTTTCCTTTGATCATGATTGTGAATGGATCTCCCAGCAGTGTCTATAGTAGTCATCATTGTTTTCTGATTTTTTGCTTGATTTAAAGTAGAACTTTGCTCCATCCCCTGATTTAAATTAGAACTTTGCTTCATTGCTTTAAAAGTTCTCAACTTGCATTTATAATTTTGATTCAATTCAGCCGAGGACTTTGTAATTTCTGGAATATCTACAAACCTTTATCAATTGAAAAGTATAACTATTAGTCGAAATTGTGATAACTAAATAAAATAAACATAATGTGCTCTAATAGGTGAAAAGGATTGCAATAAGTTCCTTTTGATAATTCAGTCTTGCAGAAGCAATAGTGTTCCTGAAACAAGAAATGAAACTTACGGATCTCCACTAGAAGGTGGCATGGGCCGTTTGAGTTGTGAACTGATGTAAACATCATCTTTGGGATTCTTTATCTCTGTCAAGAACAAAAAAAATTGTTTTCAGTCGTAGAGATGAATGTATATACTAGAAAAACAAACTTTCAACAAACTGAAATACATATATCAAATCACCAGAAAAACAAACTTTCAACAAAGTACAAAAGGTACAAAACATATAAAATTTATATACCATCATTGTTCACTGTAACATGAGTCTCAACATCAGCTTTTTGTTCACTATTCTTTTTGTTCGTCTTTCCTGCATGTTGTGTGCCTCTTTTTCCCTTGTTTACTTTCATCGTGACAAAAATTCAACCTGTAAATCAACACAAATGCAATACGCACATACATTACACTCTGGGATTTCTCTTGGAAATTTTATCCATTCTTTGTCCATTGAGTTTACTAAAAAATAACAAGTAAAAGAAAAAGGAATATCTAATTATCATCACTTCTGCCGCTGGTAATATTACGCAGCAGAATATTGCAACATAACAGATCATTTAACAGAGGTAGAACAAGCACAACATGACACCAATAGGGTGTAACCACAATCCAACAAATGAAAACATCAACTAAATGACGTACAAAAAAAATGTAAAGTTCAACACAACTCTAAGCCAAGAACAATTCCCGTTTCATCCAAGCTACTGGAATTTTCTTGATTTTATGGTAATTAATACTTCGACGCCTACTCAAATCTCGCACTACCCCCTATGCTCAACACTAAAACCCATATGCCTAAGTGTGAAAGTCATGAGTGAGACAATACTACATAAAAAGTTACAGCTAATTTATTTTCTCTTCCTACACATACATGCCTGAAGTGAAATAAAGTACAACTAAAGCAGAGGATACAATTCAGATGCTATTGCTAGATTATTGCGATGTGGAGTCTTCAGTAGTTTTTGGTGAATATTGGATATGTTTATTATGTTACAATCGAAGATTATTACAGTCCTATCATGGTTATACAAGTACTAAAGATGAAATGGTCCCTGTCCTTTGAATGTATAGCATGTAGTATGTTTGGAGCTTGTGGTAAGAAAAAAAATGTCCCAAGTTTTTATTGGCAGATTATTCCTATTGCCCTCTCCTATAGAATAGAATAGAATAAAATTGAGGGGTAAGAGGACATGATATTGGATAAGAGAAGCTGATAACTCTTATACTGTCTATGCCAATGGTTTGATGCACAAATATACAAATTTATAAAAACTAGAAAATTATTTACTATGACAAATATGTAGTCCTCAACACGGGATCTCTCATTTGTGTGTGTGAGTTTTCAGGTGGTGCACATCACTCCGTCTACAGACCAAAAAAAATTGGAAAGCATCTCAACACATTATCATTAGAAGGCTTGCACGCATATCACTTGATAGTGTTGTGATTGCTTTAGGGAGTGGCCCAGCCATTACTTGATAATGACTCAAGCACCTGATAATATTGTGCTACAAAGACAAATAAATAAAGGGCCATACTAACAAGTAACAAGTGCCCTAAGGGTATTGTTTAAGGAACCCATGAAAGGAAAACTAGTCTTGGAAATACAAGTCAAACACTTGTCAAAGTAATAAATACATCATTTTACATACAAAAGTTACCTTTCTAATTCCTTAAGCAATGCCCTAAAGACACTTATTAGCGTTTTCAATAACTAAACTACCAAAACACTAAGTAACAACAACAAATAAAAAACCTAACAAAAACATAACAATAAAGAAATAAATAAAATTTCCAAACAATCCTGAACATAGTGGCTATCACCAATTTTGTTAATAGCACCTATAGCCAAACTATACGGTTATAACATAGCGGTATTTGGATAAACTACTATTGTTCTATGATACGCTATTTAGTACAAAGTATTGTCAAATGGCGGCTATAGTGTCTCTATGGCACAGGCACTATTGCGTAATGGAATTTTAACAATCTGATATCCGACATTATTGTGTATCACAACAAAATCGTATAAATCGACGACAAACAGCTATAAGAAGATAAAATAATGCAACAGTCGTGGTTCAAGTGCGACTGAAAACATGCATGAATCAAAATTATGGTGAAGAAGTGCAAAAATTGGGCAATGCAAAAATTGAACGAGAAAAACCCTTTAATCAAATCAGAAATATCAAACATTAAACATATACATCATAGAATCGGAAAAATCAAAACCCAAACCAATGTTAAAATCTATTTTAAGTAAAATTTCTGATGCTAAATCACTTAATGATACATAAAATCAGTTATATGAACAAAAAATAGATAATAACGGAAATGAACTTAGATAATTGTCATCCGTGATATAAACATATACCGTAATAATCAATTGATTCTCAAATGAGTTGAAATGCAGTAATCGGTGGAGAAAATGTGGGAGAGAAAATATGAAGCGTATTGAGAAAATAAGAACTGAACATTTTTCGTTTTTCAAGGTAATTCATTAACTATTGCGTTTAATTTCTTGGAATATAAGGTGTCTATGGGAATGTGTAACAACCTCTTCTTCTCTTTTTTGACTTTTGGGAAGTGTAACAAGCTCTTTTTTATTTTATTTGATTGTGAACTTACCCAAGTTTTTGTTTGGTTGTTAAGAGAAAGATTGAGTAATACCTCAACTTCATCTTGAATTTTATAAAAAAATCAGCTAAATTCGTTCTTAAATTTTGATAAATCTCTGAATTTTTAAAATGTTAATCAAATCCGTCCCTCCGTTTAGTTGGCTTGTTAACGGATGTGACGTATATTGTTAACTGCTTACAAGGTTTACCACGTCAGATGTCACGCAAGCAGAGACTAATTTGGCGGGAAATGATAAAATTACCAATGACCAAATTGATTGATTTACAAAAAAATGTAAAATTTCCAACGTATCTTTTTTCCCCAACGTCTCTTTCTCGTGAACGGCTCTTTCTACCCCAAATATATAAATTTAGAACCCTAATGTTATAATTTGTCACTTAGAGTTCAAAATCCCCAAGATTGCTTCCATGAATTGATGATAAAGTTCTTCCCCAATTCTAAAAAACTTAAAATCCTAATTTTTTGATTCAATTCAAAATCCAAAAATCAGTGGTTATTGTTCAAGCTTTGGTGTTCAGAAATGATGGGTGGTGGACGTATGGGCAAAAACAGCTACAACAGTCGGTCTTCATCTTCAAGCTCTATGTACAATGGTGATGTGCGAGTGCTTCAATGTTGGTGTTATATAATTTGTGTTGTAAGAAAAGCCAACACTGTCAATAACCCATAAATGCCTTTCTATGTGTGCCCTCTGCCAAAGGTTTGTTTAACAATGATTATGTGATGTGTGAATGGTTTGTTTAAATTGTACTGATTTTGAATTTTCTTTGTATAGGATGATGGTGAAAAGAGGTTTGTCAATGAATGAATTCAACCCTTTTGTCAAAATCTTTCCATCAAATTGGCCATTCTATTGTTTGTCTATGCATCAAATTGATCCCTATATTAGTTAAAAATATCATCAAATAAGTCCTTGAATTATCACAACATATATCAATGTGATCTTTGGTGCATATATTTGCTGAACAAAGTAAAAAGTAAAAAAAACATACACTTTGATTGTTAAAAATACCATCATAACTCATACATTTGATGTTCATAAGTCATTACATAGCCAAAAAAGAACATTACATAGACATCAAGTCATAAGTCTTACATTTGATGTTCATAAGTCATTACATAGCCAAAAAGCATAATTGAAACAAGTCCAAAAACATAATTTAAACAATCATCACTGCTTTGGAAATCCTGGAGTTGGGATAAACTTCATGTATGGATTGAGTAGAAGCGGCTGGCCAGTAACTTGGATATGGAACTCTAATAACTCTAGGAGCAGTTGGATTTTGTAGAGCAGGACCCCTCACTTGTGTTTGTTTATGCCTGTCATTTGAAATCACTAGTTCTGTCAAGCCATATCTCCTTGTACTCATTCTCTGGTGATATGAGTAATCAGTGGTATTCAGTGGTTATTCTAAAAGCCATATCTCCTTGTACTCATTCCCTGTCAAGCCATTTGTAATCAGTGGTTATTCTAAAAGCAAATTTTTACTATTGTCATCAGTTGTATTGGTTTTAAGATATCTACTCGGCCCTAACTAGATTGTACTCATGGACCCACTCTCGAACTATAGGGCTCATAACCCGTGTATGACCTAGTTGTATATGAGTAACCCAAATCAGATAAAGGGAACGCATGTGTAGATTCACTCAGAGAAAGATTCCTTGGAATCATATAGGCATCAAGATGGGGCGTGGAATGATTCTCTTTCTTGGGGAACATAGTGAGGAAAGCCCACGTGTCAGGAGCCAAGCCAGAGCATCAAAAAGACATTTGGGGACAAGCCTGATTCGCTAGGCGAGCTCAACAGCGTTAAGGCGAGCCAAAACAGGGGCTCCAGGTCGAAATGCCAAAGGTGGATTTCTAGGCGAGTTTTGGTCTGTTAAGCGAACTAAGACGGTTTCAAAAAATATCTGAAGATAATTGGCTTTTCCCTCCAATGACAAAACGTGATTTGCTAGGCAAGTCTTGTTTCACCTAGTAAACTTAAAAACACATAACCTCTATAAATAGAGGTGTAGCTCATTTCGTTAAAACCTAATCATTATAAACTATGACAAATATAGAGTGAACAGAGGGTAGAAGGTGTGAGACACAATTGGAGGGCTAGGAAGCTTGGGTAAGCTTGTTGATAATTCTCCAACATTTATCAACCTTCTTTTGTTAGTGTTGGGTTTGTAGACATGTGTAGGCTACATTTTGTTAAAACACTAGTTATAGCAAGATGCCGGACAAGATGTCTTAACTTATTGGTATTACATCATAGTGTGCCTTGTTCCGCTTATTTGGTGATTTATTTTAAACGTGAAAATCTCTTGAATATTCTCTGAAGATTTAATTCATTGAAGAGTTGACCAAGAAGCGTGTATCTAGAAGCAGAGATAAGGCGGTTTATACTTAGCTTAGTCCTTAAGAATATTGTTGCAACATTTAAGGAAACATTTGATCTACTTCAGAATTATTGCGCTGAAATCTCGTGATTCAGCTTATGATTATACGTATTTGTACATCAAGCCCATTCTGCAATCAGACTATATAAAGGAAGACTCAAGACCTAATTGACCACTGAAGTCGTCGTTTACAAAAGAGTACTTTAGGGTTTTAGTATGTTCTTTGTTATTTGTGAGCCACTATTGTATCACGTTGATGCATTGAGTTGGACTCTGTAGTTGAGTTGTAATTCTTAAAAATCACTCAAAGCTTGTAAGCACGAGTTAATTCTTAGAATTAGGAGAGTGTCTCCATCTTTGTTATTAATAAAAGGACGATCACTGGATCTGTGACAAAGAGGAAGTGGGCAGAGGTTCTAATATCTAGGACTAGGGAGAGTCATAGGTAGAAATTGTACGGGTAGTGATAAGTGAGAAGCTATTAGACCGAGGGTTTTTATGTATGCTTTGAATTGATACCACTTAGTGAATTTCCTTCCTGGCTTGGTAGCCCCAGACGTAGGTGAAGTTGCACCGAACTGGGTCAACAAACTACTTGTGTCTTTTTATTTCTTGTCCATATCTATTGTTAGTTTATTTGTGTTATCATGAAGTCTCAACATTATTCTTGACGTCACACTTGTCGTAACATCGTGTATAACATCTTTACTACGTGTCAGAATTTCAGTTAGTTATGTTTTCCATGAGTAACTAAACTCTCTTTTATGTTGGGATTGGATGTAAATAGTTAGGATTCTATGTAGTAATCTTAATATGGTTGGTTGTATGTGATTTATGCATTTAATATAATCTTTAGTTTAAAGATGTTCTTAATGTTTTGTCGACGATGTAGTGTTACATAATTTATCTTTTAATTTATTTTGAGCTTTAGTCGGCATTACTATTTATGGGACACAGTTTAAATTATGTATAGGTGCTATCGCTTTAGAGATGGTGGGTATGTCTATGTTCATGTATAATTATTCACATTTATGTCATTGAAACTATTGGCCATTTTGCCACCGATGCATCAGAAGTCTATTGGTTCAATGAATTTCGCATCGTTAACCAGATACAGAGACATATGACGAGGGATATGTGAAGTTATATTTGAAGCATAAAAAGTATACAATCAATTAAGAGGAAAAATATGAGGAATAACTATTGAAATCTATTCCTAGCAGAATGTTTTCTATCTTGAATAGTTTACTTTTAATCACATCAGAAAAATGTTTTTATAAAGCCTTGCTTAGAAATTATGTCGATACGAGCAAAATCTAGTTAAGTGCAGTCTTTGTGGTTTGATAATCTATTTTTGATAAAACCGGCATAATACTTATTGCTGTGTGAGGATAGAAAAAATCTTCTTTATTAAATGGCTTCATTGTCGAGGACTGCATCAAATTAGATTGATTTTTCTTATTTACGATTTTTTTGAACTTGTAAATATTGTCTCTATTATGCTAAATTCGCTAGGCAAACCTGGCTCGCCTATCGAACCAAACATAAATTGTAAATTATTTTGTTTTCTTAAGTTTTTAATATTTCCTGTTTATTTTAAACTTTTATAACGCTTTTGGCTACTAATTGTTGGTAGAGTTGTTTGATTACTGTATATGCGAGAAAAAACTCCTGAAGGTCGGCTGATTTACGATCTCGAGATCGAAAGAACCAGAAGAAAAAATAGACATCAAATAAAGAATTAAAGAAAATCGCTACAACAATTAACAACAAGCACATTTGTTGGAAACATATGAACCTACTTAGGTTAGTCGAGTGGTGTTGGCCTGAGACCTTCAAGTGTGTTCCTTTCAACGTCTCAAGTTTGATTATTCTCAATTCAAATTTCGGCATATTAGTTTGGTTTATTGGAAAAAATAGTTGTATTTGGACAGACTACTATTGTTATGCCATACACTATTTTGCAAATAGCATCTATAGTGGCACTATGACATTATTGTGAAGTGGAATTTTAACAAATTGATATTCATGATTAAAAATATTGTGCATCACATCAAAATTGTATAAAATGACAATAAACAAAATCTATAAAGAAATAAAATACGGTAACATTTATCATCCAATTGTAACTAAGAACATGCACGAATCTTATTACACAAACCAATTAATTTTACATAGTACTATTGCATGACACATTTATATAGAATTCATTTGTGCCTTTTGATTATCAAAATTGTTTTTTCTTGTTTGTTTTTAACAAACTCATACAGCATATTGCTATACTGAGAAAATTGTACTATTTCACAAGGATTAACTAGATCATGTGTCGTTCTTGTCTAGTTTCACCCACCACGGTGACACACGTGATATTGTTGATACTTGAAGTGTTTCTTTTCATCAATATAGTTTGGTTAATTTGTTTTTGTTAATTAATATAGTTTTATTAGTATTGACAAAAAGAACAATAATATTATAGTTTTATTAATTATATTATGTATGTGGGTTCCTATGCACTATGCATCGGATAAAATTTTATTTTTAATAAGTTTATTTGTTTATTTTAGGCTTAATAGCAGTTTTCGCCCCCTAACTTTTACGAAGTTGTGATTATGGCCCCCTAAGAAAAAAAACTACAAAACCGCCCCTTAAGTTTTGCACCTGTAGCAGTTTTGGCCCCCCAAGGCAAAAAAATTTTTAAAAAATAACACGTG